>Ga0102589_1003782_pt1 | contig 15154 bp, 16 predicted proteins | sample AraplaMF_Col_mLB_FD_76858 | JGI IMG/M metagenome (GOLD analysis project Ga0102589, IMG submission 76858) | Arabidopsis root microbial communities from the University of North Carolina, USA - plate scrape MF_Col_mLB | ecosystem: Host-associated > Plants > Roots > Endosphere | place: USA... | reverse complement strand
TTATTTACAACTTCCATTTACTCCACACCTCACTTTTTTAAGATGCAATGATCTGAACTGCTAGTTCTTCTACATTGGTTACTTGCCAACTCTCTTGATTTTTTTGCACCGTTACTTTCATAACATTCTTTGTTTTATCCGTTGTCCCATTTGCACCAATCGTCACTGTATTTTGAAATTCTGCAATCACTTCTACCTGAGTAGCACCAACCCTATAAGCTTGTAAGTATAACTTCATATCAGATGGCTTAGATACGTATGTGTCCTCCATTTCAAATGTATCCGTTGGATAAAAGAGCTGAAACACTTCATCCTTCATTAATTTTTTTGCTTGTTCTCTACGCCCTTCATACCCCTGTTTTTCTCGATGAAATGATAACTGAATAAACTTCTCGACTGCCGAAAGATACGATTGTCGTTCTTGTTCTTGTTCCGAAGGAAGAGTTTCTTTCACCTTCTTTTTCAGTTCTTCATTTTCAGTTTGTAACACCTGGTTACGAACTTTTAATTGCTTTACATCACCCGTTTCATCGTTACGAGAATACAAAAAGATGTTCAAAAAAGTAACGCCTGCAATGACAATTGCAAGCGTTACAAACCAAACTTTTCTTTTATCTTTTTCATTCGTTTCACTCACTCATTCCGCCTCCTTAACTTGTAATCTCTTATCCAGTTTTGCTATCATTTTAGTAACGTCTCACATGTCCTTTAAACACTTTAGTCCAGTATGGATTCGATAAATTTTCAATTGAAACTCCTTTATTTGTTTGACAGCCAATGAAAGTATTTTGGTCAATGACAATCCCAACATGACCGTCATGTTTATACGTATCAAAGAAAATAACATCACCAGCTTTCATCTCCATTGGTGAAATTTGTGTACCAATTTTATTCAAAGTTTCTGTACTTACAGCTCCCATTGGACTTACATTCATTCCTACTTGTTCAAATGCCCAGCGTACAAAACTACTACAATCAAAAATCCCTCTTGCAATGTCATTTGTGTTACGTCCACCACCAAATACATAGGTAGAACGTCCAATCCATTGTCGACCAACATCTGCAACTTGTGAACTAGAGGAACCGCCTCCTACGTTTCCTCCACCGCCATTAACCGGTACACCAGGCGTATAATATTTCAACACGGCATCCACATATAACGCGTCGCCATAGCATGCCCCATAGGGTATCATCTCTGGTCTTACACAACGATATATACCCGTATGTTTTACTTTCTGATATGTTTCTGCGGAGAATTGAATCGCTAATTCTTTTGTATATTTACCTCCATGAGCAGAAATAAAGTCAAAAAATCCTGTCCCGAAATTGTACGCCTGAAGTGCTGTTTTAATATGATCCATATCACCTGGTCCCGTTACTCCCGCTCGCTCAATCGCATGCTTAAATTCCTGAACACCAGCCCAGATGGAATAATCAGGATCCGTAATACAATTTGGTGCTTTACAATACTTTGTGTTATAAGCTCCTTCAGAAGATTGCATGGGATCCAGCCCACGTCCGCCACTCTCTTGCATCATTTGAGCTAACATTAAGGGAACAAACCCTTCTACGCCAAATTCCTGTGCATACTTCCGAATTGTAGGTTCCCATTTCAATACTTCAGCCGAAACATTCGCTACCCCCATACCACCTTGTGGGTATGTAATATTCCCTTGTTTTTTATTCCCCTCCATTCCGCCGATCAGTGCCATTGTAGCTCCTATAAGAATAGTTCCAAGGAGAAAGAGTAGACTAAGAGCGATCACAATCAGCCACTTTTTTGGAATAATCTTCAGTACAAGATGCATGAATTATGCCCCTCCTCCAAACAACGCTAACTCTTCTTCTGTTACATCCACTTTAAATAAAATGTTCTTCACAGCACTGATGCATAAGAGAACATCTCCTGTTGGTAAAAACGGTATTTCATTCAGTTCACTTGTACTGATTTGACCCGCAAACACCCTCCGTAACATATCTAGATTGTTGCTGTCTTGTTGCATAATAAATTTGTACTGTGTTAATTCAAAGAGCTTCTTAATCTCTTCTACTGCTGTTAAATTTGAATCTTCTGGTACAAAGTCACGGATAGAGTGACTTGCAAATACAATCCCTGCAAAATACTTCCGTGCTTCCCGGCTAAACTTAGTTGTAAACTGCACTGCATGTTGGCTTCGTTCACTTGTATTGATCAGATGATGTGCTTCATCCATAATGATGAGATAACGAATGACATCATCAAATTGAATTTCCTTTCTATCAAATGCTTTCCACTGTGGCTTTCCGTTTTCCAGCATTTCATCCCACATTAAATTCATAACATTGAAGATTTGCGCCTGATAAATTTCTGGTTTTAAGCTCATGAGATGACGCAATGAAAAAAAGACGATTTGCTCTTTTGAGAAATCGTCTATCGTTGAAACACCATTAAATAAGTGCCCAAAGTTATCTACTAAATTTGCTAAATTTAATTCAATTAACTCTAATCGTTTTTTACGAGTACTGCTGACATTAGAACGGTGTTTTCCAGTTTCTAGATTTTCATATAGTTCTAAACGCACAAGATGCAAATAATCAAAGAAAATAGGATACTCTTTCGCTGACAAGCTGGTAATATTATTCTGCACACCTAGTTCATCACTCCATAATTCCTTTTTCACATACAGTTTACGAAGTAAATTTTCATACTCTTTAATTTCATCATCTTTTGCCTCAGGTGCAATAAAACGATAGAAAATACTCATTTTAGATAAGTGTTGCGTAAAAGAACTTTCTTCTGTTTCTGCCGTTTTATACACTTGAAGTGGATTGATTTGCCCTTGTGATCCATCTAATGCAATTTGTTTCCCGTTATACTCCTGGACAATCCCCTCAAATTCACCTGTAAAATCAAAGCCCCTAATCTTATATCCTTTCATCGCATTATCACTCATGATTTTTTTCAATAAAGTAGATTTACCCGCACCCATCTTTCCAATTACAACACCGTTATAACTCTTTCGTTGTTTATCTTTATGGAACAAATCAAAAATGACACTCCCCTTTGTTTTGGTAGTGCCATAGTAAATCCCATATGGGTCATTTAGAAATGTAAAATGAAATGGAAACCCTCCCGCTAAAGAAAGAGCCGGTATTTCTTTCCCATTTCGTTTATTAATATATTTCTTTTGCATCTCGAAGCTTGATGTAAGGGATGCCCATTCATATTCTTGTTCATTTAAAAAGATAGCACCTCTAAAGTTGTAAGACTCAAGTGTTTCCATGACCTCTTTTGCTTGTTTTTCTAACTCTGACATCGTCCGTGCTGAAATATAAATACGTAAATGTACCCGCTTCAGCACCTCTCCTTTTGATACTTGTTGATATAACGTTTCTAACTCACTAAACTGTTGTTCCGCTTCAATTCGCTCAATATTATCTTTAGCGTTCGCATGTCGAACGCTTTGTTCTGCCATTGATTTATTAATCGATTCAATTACGACTTTTCGGCTGTCACTGATAATATCCATTGTTGTAATCACATTCGGCATATTCATAATAGGCTCTTGCCAAAAGTCATTTACCGTTGTCTGATACCCGTATACATGAATGCAAGTTTGTAATCCATCTCCACCTTGAACATATACTTCTTTAAATTGAATGCCCCCTTGCGGTTGAATCTGGGCAACGAATTCCTTATTGATTAGCTTCTTTTCTTTTTTCTCTTCTTTCTTTTGCTTTCTCTTTAAAAAATTAAGTACAGACACATCCATCACCTCTTCTTATTTTTTTGTACCAATTTTTGAATTTTGATTATGCAATTTATATAAAATTTCTATCTTCTTTTCCTCTTCCATCTCTAACAATGGGATGCATCGTTGCAAGTACCGTTTTGACGATTCCACCCGTTCTTTTACTACAAATTCATTCTCACCATACACGAATAAAAAGTACTCACGATTGGTACGTCCCCACTCTAAATACTGTAGTTCTTTCAACTTTTGTACAAGGAAACGTTCATATAACGGATTCTGGCACGTTTCAATTTTCTTCAGTAGAAAACGTTGTTGCGGTTCCGTAGAAACTGGAAAGTTCATCGATACAATTTTGATAGACTCTTGGTATGATTGATAATAGTGTGCAAGGTGATAAATCGCATATTCTGCTTCTTCCTCGTTCATGGAATAAATATCTGTACCCTGGATCTGTAAGATATCTACAAAACCTTGTTCTTCTCGAAATTCAAAAACACCCGATTCCGTCATATCAATAATCGGAATTACCTCAGCAATACTTTTTTTGATATGAGGTGGTTTCTCTTTCTTTTTGGCTTTTTTTGCTTTCTTCTCTTTTTTCGTCTTCCCTTTGCTTCCCCAATCCTCGTCAATCCTCGCTGTTTTTTTCACAACATCTTTTTTCTTTTTTCCAAGATGTTGCATTAAGTTTTTCTTCTTTTTCTTTACCGACATTTCTTCTTCTTTCAAAGGAGCAACCGTTGATTGTGCTTCTTTCTTTTCCTGAAATCCTTTTATTTTTACGACTCCCCCTGGCTTTTTTTCTTGTTTTAGCAACTCCGGGGACGTCTTGGCTTCACTCTTCTTTTCTACTCCTCTATTCATTTCTTTTTCATTGAATAAGGCCATTCCATTTCCTCCTTTAGTCTTGTTCCTGGTCGATTGCACAATACGTAGAACGTTTTCTAGCTAACATAATAAACAGCACCTCAAACATCCGTTTTTGTGGGTTTGTATTAGGACGAACAATTAAAAGGACACCTACAATCAACATAAATATATAATAGGGAATTTGAAACATCGGATGAACCAAAGGCTTCGTTGTCATGGTGAAAACCACAAGCCCTATAATGAACAAGAGATCAAAAAGGTATAACACTTTGTTGATTTTCAATTCCGTTCGTATTTCTTTTGGAATACGATAGTTTGCCATTTGTATTTCCTCCTTTTCAAGCGAAAAAAATAAGCATTCCATGTATGCTTACTGTGTTTTTACCTATGCATCTTTTCTACGATTTTTGGGTGGATTTTGATTTGTATTTTGCCCTTCATTCTTATTTTGGCGTTTGTTTCGTAAGCCCTCTCCTGTATTTTGTCCAAGCTGATAAGAACGTTTTGTCTTTTGTACTGTTGGAGAATTATGAAATGCGTTAGAGAGACGATCCTTTGCATATTGACCAATGGTACGGTTTTCCCTTTGTGGTGCTGGAATATCTTCTGTAGAAGTTGGTGCCGTATCTACCGGACGAGATGAACCAGAAGAACTTTCATCACTTGAAGATGTTCCGCTATGATTTGGTTGAGGCGGTTCTGGTGCGCTTGATGGTGCTCCTCCACCACTTGATTGAGATCCACCTGATGTACTTGATGGTGTTCCGCTACCACTTGATTGAGATCCGCCTGTTGTACTTGATGGTGCTCCTCCACCACTTGATTGAGATCCGCCTGTTGTACTTGATGGTGCTCCTCCACCACTTGATTGAGATCCACCTGTTGTACTTGATGGTGCTCCACTACCTCCTGGTTTACTTCCCCCCGATGCACTTGTTGGTGTTCCACTACCTCCAGATTGCGTTCCGCCGGATACATTCGCTGAAGAACCCTGCCCTTCACTTTTAGCCTCTTTATCAAAACCAGACGATTTCATTTCATCTTGTATAGATGAATGACCGGTTCCATTTGCCCCGCCATTGGCATCGCCTTGCTTTTCTTTCCCTTCTTTTCCATTCTCTTTACCTTGTTGTTCTTTTCCTTGCTTTTGCTCCTTTTGTTCACCACCATTTGTTTTCCCTGCATTTTTATATCCATTTGCGATTCCTGCGGCACCAGCACCTGCTTGTAATGCGCCCTTACCTGTACTTTTTAACATGTTACCAGCTTTGGACGCTATATTGCCGGTTGCTTTACTGATTCCCTTTCCAAGTGCGTATCCACCTGCAACGACTCCCCAGCCATTTTTAAGCCCTGCATCAATACCAAAAATACGCTCACAAATAACAGGACCATCTACAACCGCAAGGCTCAAACAAATTAAAGCCAGGACGTAAGCAATCCCATCTACATTTTCATGAATATAATTCATACCGATGAGATAGAGTTTTAATGAAATGAAGATCATAATCATAATTAGAAAAGAATTTAAAATATTGAGAAGGATATGCTTTGTCTTTTGTCCGTTCGCCACGTCTGCTGGTGCAACTAAGTTTGCTAGAATGTAACTGAAAGCTAGTTCAAAGCACAATTTTCCAAGTTTGATTGCTGTAAATAACAGTGTCATACCAATGACAAACAGAGATGGAGCGATTTTCCAAAAATCCCAGTCCCAGCGATAGTATTTATCTGGCCAAAAATCAAACCAACCATTTTTCAAGTCTATAAGCACTTCTTTTCCATCTGGTGCAATACTCATTTTCTTTTCTAAAACCTTTATTCCAACATCTGACAACCCGTTATCCTTATTAACTTTAAAGTCTTTATCAATTTTTTCTAAAATATCAACTCTTCTAATGTTCTCTTGTGGAATTTTGTTGGATTCTTTCAGTTTTGTAGTTTTCCACTTTTCTATGTCAAACTGTGCTACATCTGTAAGACCATCCTTTATAATCTTTTCACTTGTAGTTCCACTTCCTTTGAGATCCACTGCCTTGATAGCCTTATCTGTAAATTTATCTGCCTGCATCATCGCTGTACTGAGTAACACAATTACACCCATACTAATAAAAATGTTGACTGCGATTTGTTCTCGATTCGTTTTTCGATTAAATATCAGTGTGTATCCAATATAAATGAGCGAAAAAGCAAATAGTATATACAAAACAGGTTGAAAGTCTCGTACAAAAGACTGTACTTGTTCTGAAGCAAACAACGTTTTTACGAAAAGAATTTTATCTGTAATTCCTTCCAGTGCATCTACCAAATACGACAATCCAATAATTATCATCCAACCAATCGAACGGAGTATATAATTGATAAAGCCACCAATTTCTAAATAATCATTAAACATCTTCAATATTTCCAAGACTTTTTCATCATTCATATTTTCAGCTTCCTCCTTTACGCTCCGAATACATCTTGTATGGTCATATCAAGATGCTCATCTACTTCATCTACCCGAATGACAATAGGTGCTTCACCGACTCCTCCTGGTTGTAAAATCACAACACCATTTGTAAGTCCAATCATTACTTCTCTTCCCGCTTTTACTTGCTTCCCGTAAACTTGTAAAATATGTTGTAAGGGATTGGTTACCTGCATCATACTTCCTCCTTTACACCTTCTTTTTCTAGTAAGCCATCCATAATTTCACCGTATTTCCCATTAATCAAACGATACGTATTCTTATCAATTTGTCCTGTCGTCACTAATATTTTCAAATCGTCAATAAAGCTTTCCATTGTACTTGCCTGAATATCCGCTAACGGTCTATTCCATTGCTTCATACATTTTTTTTCAATTACACTCCAAATAGATCGATGTGTTTCAAAGAATTCTTCCGCTGTTTTTTGTTTCCAATTTTCTAAGGTAAGTGGTTCAAATACACTCGCTGATTCTGTTACTACAACAGGTTCTGATGAATATGCTTCTTCAGGAATTTCAATCTCTTCATCAATATCCGCAAATTGTGGTTCTTCAGGCTCTTCTTCTGAAGGCGTAGGCACAGGTTCTGGTTCAGATCCTGGTACAATTTGTTTTGACTCTTCTGGTTGCCCAGTTGCCTCCTCTTCTTGTTTTGGGAAGAAATCAATTATGAGGTCCCTTGGATTCACATATTCATGTAAAGAACGAATATCGATATCTAAAATAGACTGATCTGTATCAAAATCGTCACCTAAGTATTCCCAACGATATTTCATAACCGTTTTTCCTCGATTCAAAATCGGAAAAGGCTCTATCTTTTCAAATTTATTATCCCTACGTTTCATAAAACGTATAACTGCGCTTTCCCCTTCTTGGAATCTCATTAACTCAGTTGGTGTTAATAATGGTTTCGTATCAATTCCTTCCGTTTTACTCTTATCAATAGACAATCCTTTTCCACTTCGAGACAACGAATTGATTGTTTGATTCCCTAACTTTTCGGATATTTCTTTGGCAGTTTCTTTATTCCCGGATTGAATATAGATTTGATTCCCGCAATTGTCTTGAATCGTTGTACTTGCGTCTCCATATTTCATTTTTAATTGAGGAAGGGCTTGCACAATCAGGTTAAATCGAATATTTCGACCTAAACAGACCGTAACGATATTCCCCATATCATCAATCGGCGGCATATTGTAGGGTAAGAACCCGGCGCCTTAAGACCTCTCGGTCTTAGGTTTCCGAGAACTCCCCCCCGAACCGCACGTACCCCTCTCAAGGTATACGGCTCTCCATCTCTTCAGTCTAGCTTCCCGTTATGCAGGTCACGATGACACTTTCGACAAAGTATCATTGTTTTACGATTCCTTGCTATCATCTGTCTTTCCCATTTCTTTTTCCCTTTAAGGTTCTTTAGCTTTCGAACATGATGAACTTCCATTGACCCTTCTTCAATCTTGCACCATTCACATTGATTAGCCATCAACCTTTGAATAAGGGATGTTCGAGATTGGTAGGATACTTCCGAAGGAAGTCTCTCTACATCCATTTTAGTTATAGGAACTTTCTTCCTGCGAAATCCCTTATCATAAAGCACTTCCATTTTCTTACCGGACTTTGTCTTATAATTGACTTGGAATATTCCATTCACCATAAACTTTCGTTTAGCTTTGCTTAAGGTAGTACGGTACTTATTTGCCAATGTTTTATACATAGAGTATTCAAGGAGATACTTATAACTGTTTAGATGGCATACATTTACTGCTAACTGATAGTATTGATAGGTTCCACGTATTTGAGCGTTATAGTTCCTTAAAATTTCAAGAGGCTCTAATTTGATTAGCTCTGGACGGTGAATTGGTTTCCATTGACCTGTCTTTGGATTTGCCTTTATCGCCCCTTTTTTAAATAAGCGACTGTAAACAAGGTCAGTAGGCATATACAGTTCACATTTTAACGAGAATGCTCTTGTTTTTATTCCATCACTTCGTCGTTTAGAGTGGAAATCTCGCCCAACTTTAACGTCATAACCTAAAAATCGAGCCTTATGCCTCGTATTTGTTATAAGTGTTTTCTCCTCGGATAACGTTAGCTTAAGTTCAGATTTTAAGAAATTAGCGATATCTTTTTTTGCTCTATTGGCATCTTCCTTACTCCCAATAACTCCAATTAAAAAGTCATCGGCGTATCTCACATATTGAATTCGTTTATAATTCTCATCCATTGGATACCGCTGAGGAGTGCGTTCTCTTTCAGCTACTAACTCACGTATCTTATTGGTCAACTCTTTTTCCCATACTTCATCTTTTTCTTTAGCTTCCCTTAGTTTTTTCTTAGCCCTACTTATCTGATGTTGTATTTTAGAATAAGCTGGGTTTGTCCTTTTGGCCTTTCCTATATCAAAAGTTGACTTATACTGATTCATAAAGTTATCTAATTCATTTAAATAAATATTTGCTAATAAAGGGCTAAGAATACCACCTTGTGGTGTACCACTAAACGTCTTATGAAACTTCCAGTCCTCTAAGTAACCGGCTCTAAGAAACTTCCATATAAGCGAAATAAATTGTTCATCATCTATCCTCTTCCTTAAAGTATAGATAAGGATATGATGATTAATATTGTCAAAAAATCCTTCAATATCACCTTCGATGAACCATCTACTCCCAGTAAACGTGCCTTTAACCTGAATTAGGGCTGTATGGCAGCTCTTTTCAGGGCGAAAGCCATGAGAAAACTTACTAAAAGTTGGTTCATAGATAGATTCTAATAGGTTTTTGATGACTTCTTGGACTAACTTATCTTCTACGGAAGGTATACCTAACGGACGCTTTTTTCCATTTTTCTTTGGAATATAAACTCTTCTTACTGGTTTTGGCTGATAAGAATAATCTCGTAATTTATCAATTAACCCTGAGATTCTTCTTTTAGACATTCCGTCAATGGTCTTTCCATCTGTTCCAGCAGTCATGTTTCCTTCGCTGGCATATATATTTTGATAGGCATTAAGGAAAAATAATGGATTGTACAGATTTCGATATAATTTCTTGTATTTATACCCTGCTTTGTTACTGTGAGATGCTAGATTTTCTAATACGATTTTTGGGCTTCGCAAGAGCCTCACGCCCCTTCCCAATTTAATATTAGTCGAAAAGACTGTTCTCCTTCGCCTTGTACGAGGCTTTCCCTCGCTCTGACTACTACGAGAACTCCGTTACCATATTGGATTTTCATGAGCCACATACCTTGCTTTTTACACTTGGTATCATCCTCAATAGCCTCCTTACGAGGCGCTCCAAGTTAGATAATCCCCATTTAGTACATATAGAGACTAGACTAATTATGATGTCGGATGCCACTTTCGTCCGTTACTTGTTATTCAAGTTAGTCAGCCTTTGGTCTGCCATACGTAACACGTATGTTCAATGGAAACTTCGGCAACATTTCCATTCTTCGACTGCGAAGCGTTTCAATGACCCTTCACTTCGGGCGACGATACTCCACTTTGGACTATGGTTCAAGCAGTTTAGCCTTCATCCTTGTTCATAACATTTTTACCTTGCCCCTCAGTCGTACCTAGGTCATTTTGGTAACTTAGGGCTTTCCTTGCATGCTCTGGTCCCCTCCAGGTTTCCCCTTCTAGGTAAGCAAGGTGGTAAATGGGTTAAGCGCAGACTCCCATCTCTTGTCTAAGGAGATTCTCTATATGCCCGTATGGGCGCACTCCAAATTCATCCAACAAAAATACTACTTCTCTATGACATTTCCCTCCACGAGCTAAACCAGCATACTTAGATAGCACAAAATATAGCTGTCTAATAAAGATAGAAGCAATCACATGATTACTAGAATCATAATCTGGAACGATCATAAAGACCGCAATTGGTTTTTCAAAGATAACAAGGTTTTCAATTTGTAACCCATCTTGTTTCTCGACAACTTTGTATGTTGTTTTACCTGTATCCTTGTTAATTGTTTGAATTTCTACAATCATTTTCTTCTTTGTTTCGCTTTCCATTACATGGATACGTTGTCCCTTCTTTACTTTTTGCTTAAAGTTCAGTTCAAAACGTCCTTCTGTATCTGTTTTGATACTCTCTTTCGAACCATCCGGGAATATAATTTGCACCCGCACCCTTGGTGTTCCTTTTCCTTGTATGCTTTTCCCAAAGCCAATTCGCTTCAAATCGATACTATTACGGGATGTCATTTTTGCAATTCCTTCGAATGTAAAGATGGATAGTTTACTCATTGTTGTACTAAAAATACCACCTCGTGTTGTGCCACCTTTCGCAAAATTCGAAGTCGCATATTGCATTTTGGCTACACTATCAGCCGGAAGCATTTCAAAATATATATCTAATACATTTTTCGTATTTCCTTGTTTATCAATCACAATCTCTTTCGAACCAAGTTCTGATAACATATTGGCAACCGTGTACATACAAATTTTATCTTCTGTTTTTTCCTCTATACATTTATCTATAATCGCTAAAATTAATGCATTACATAAACTCATCGAACTATTATTCCAAAATGGATCTTTTACATTTGGATTGTAGTAAAGAGAGTAGGATAATGTATTACAAAGTGTTTGGGCTGTCGCTGTATCTCCTTGTTTGTAGGCATCTTTAATGAGTTGAAGCAAGTTATAACTCATGGACTCTAAAGGATTAATTAAATTTAAAACTTCAATATGGAAACCTCGTTGTTCCAACGTTTTTTTAGATGCTGCCAGCAATTCACCCTTCGGGTCATTCGCGATTATGGAGGGTTGTATTTCTGCACGAGAATACGCATCAATCGTTGGAAATACAAAGGTTTCCCCTTTACCAGACCTTGTTGTACCAATAATTAGGTTACTAACTGCCCCATCATCTATGAGTAGCCTTCCCGCTTTTGCACTATCTTTTAATTTTTTAATTTCTTGCCATTTCTCCATCCCTTTTGCATCCATTACCTTTTTCGCTTGTTTTAAAATGGATTTGCATGAAATCACATCATACCGAGAAATGACAACGCCACCTTTTCCCTCATATCTCTCTGTTTTATCTGGAATGGCACGGTACTGCTGTTTAACTTCATCTAAAGTCGCAAAACGAGAGGAATCTTTTTGATTCTGATTCAAGTCTTTAAAGCTCGAGCGAATTTTGTAAGTGAATTGCAATGTACATAAACTCGCGATTAGGACTACTATCACATAAAGAAAAAGAGGATGTTCAAAGGTATATAGATCCTCTATCCCAATATGAAAAGGTTTTGGATGTAATAAATCTGAAAAAGTTGTTTTCACTACCTCTACGATGACGTTTCCTAGAAAATTTGCGATAAGAAAGATTCCACTAAACAAAAAAGTACTCATCGGGATGAGTACTTTCCATTCAGCTAATTTATACTTGAGTGGTGCTTTTTGTTGCACATGCACGTTATCCCCTCCTTTTCATCTTTTGTTTGTCTTTTTCCACAATTTTATATATAGTGTCTTGAATCATTTTTTGAACCTCTACCGTGTAGAAAATAAACATCAGCACAATAAATCCCAACAAAAACATTAAATACGTTACTATCATATCTGATCTCTTTTCTTCAAGTTACATTCTATTTCTTTGTAAAATTTCCATTGTAAGTACCCAATTCGCAGTAAACTTAATATAACAGGTACTACTAATAAAACAGCCATAAAAAGAGATAAAGAATGTATTTTCTGTTCTTCTACAAATGCAATACTAGCAATCACACCAACTGCTATTATAATTGCTAGTGGAATTTCTAATAACAATATTTTTTTCGTCAACTTTCTATCCATAATGAAACGTATTAACAGAACCATTAAGACATAAAACATACCAAAGAGAGTAATTCCATTGATTGTATGACCTTTTGTCCATTCATATCCAGAATCATTTACGCCCCAAACGATATAAGTAATTCCTAATACGCCTAAAATAGTGTAAATTCCTAAACTTATCTTTCTCCCATACGCTATCCATTTTTCCATCTTTATTTTCCTCCTTTTTAGAAAATAAAAGAGCCGGTTGAAGGTTTAACCAGCTTGTGCTCCGTTTTATCATTCGTGTGCCAAAGTATTCTTTTCAGATTGTGACGTCTGTTTTAAGGCTATTCTTATTATTTGTAAACCAACTACGATACCTGTTACAAGGAAAAATAACGGATAAAAAGCTCCATCTTTGTATCCAAGAAAGAAACCGAAAGCAAGAAAACCGCCACAAACACTACTTAACATCACTGTCGATAATCCAAACAAATAGCTTACCTTAAGGATAGTCAATTTTTTATAGTCCTGATCCATTACTAGCACCCCTGTCATGAAACTAGCTCCAATCAAAAGAACTGTCATCAAAAGATACATATCTGCTCTCTCAAAAGCAATACTTGACTCTTGATACCAGGGCATCCAATTTCCTATCCCTTGATACCATGTAATTCCATGCCACCAACCAAACATCCCGACTATTAACAAATAAAGTAATCCTAAAAAATGAACATGATTACTACGAGCCAATTTCTTTATATGATCCATTCCAAATCCCTCTTTTCTATTCAAATTTATACAAAATTCAAATTTGATTAAATTAACCCTCATTAACGGACAGACAATCAATTCCTCTTCAGAAGTTACTCCGCTTGACGACTTATTCTATTTCTTTGACAGTAGCTACATCTGTCCAGTCAATCAAGAGCTCTCCTATATTAGAAGGTTCAAAAACAGTAAGAAATAAATCTTCCATAGTTTTATCATCTACATAACACTTGCATTTAAAATACTCATTGTCCCGTTCGATGAATGTTGTTATTTCGTATTTCTTACCTACTTCAAATTGGTTCATAACTAGTTGTGATCTACCTTTACGTTCTAACTCATGATATTTTTCACGCATATCAAAAGCTATTTCTACATCAGTTTGATAACGTGTTCCTTTAACCATTACCCATAACATATTAAGCATATACTCATCTAATTTGTTTTTATTTCTCGCACTATGTGCATTTGATGCAAGTTCAATCATTCGTTCCTCTTTTGTCTTTTTAGCCAAGTAAAATCACTCCTCCACCTTAGTCAAGAAATATACGCCAATCAACTATTGTTAAAATAAGAATAGGGAATACAAACACAACTTCTATGGGCAACCAATCCATTTTGGGAATTGTTACAATTGGTTGTAATTCCATAACTTCCCCTCCATCTCTCATATTTCTATTTCTCCTATAAATTTCATAATCTATAACAATAACGCTTTGATTATAGTTAAAAGTATTCGTTTACTATCAAAATTTCCTGTATTTCTATATAAAAAGAGCTGGTTGAATATCCAACCAGCTTGCTATCTTTTTTAAAAGAAATCCTAACTTGCACTTAAAGGTTATTCATCGATTTAGCATAATGAATTGAGGAAACTCAATATCAATTTCTATTGGAGGTAGTGTTTGAAAACTTGCTATTACTTTTGTATTAGCTTCTTTCATTTGTTGTAAAAATGATAAAAACCCCTTTACTTCTTCAGCAAATAAGTAAAATGTTTCATCAATTATTACAAAGTCATGTTGTTTAGCTAAATCGATTATTTCTTTGCTCAATTCCACTTTCGGACAGGTTCGATTGCATAGGTTTATAACATTTAACTTATCTCCTTCAAACGACTCTTTAAGATCTTCATACTCACCAATAAAGTCTAAAACCATTACGTTATCCAACTTGGTAGCAAGTTCTTTTAAAATTGTTGTTTTACCTGTACCAATACGACCAACAATCTTTAAATTTTCATTTATGTTCACTATCTCATTTGTTTGGAACATGTTATATCCCCCTTTTATTTCATTCCTTAACTCATGCAACTGTGTTTGGCTTCTTCGGATCCGTTGGCGGTTCTACTGGTGGTTTTGGCTTATCTGGATCCGTTGGTGGTTCTACTGGTGGCTTCGGCTTATCTGGATCCGTTGGCGGTTCTACTGGTGGTTTTGGCTTATCTGGATCCGTTGGTGGTTCTACTGGTGGCTTCGGCTTATCTGGATCCGTTGGTGGTTCTACTGGTGGCTTCGGCTTATCTGGATCCGTTGGCGGATCT
>Ga0102589_1003778_pt1 | contig 15168 bp, 13 predicted proteins | sample AraplaMF_Col_mLB_FD_76858 | JGI IMG/M metagenome (GOLD analysis project Ga0102589, IMG submission 76858) | Arabidopsis root microbial communities from the University of North Carolina, USA - plate scrape MF_Col_mLB | ecosystem: Host-associated > Plants > Roots > Endosphere | place: USA... | reverse complement strand
GAAGCCCCTTCTTCAACCAGCTTTACTCCATTTTGCAGAGATAAAAAGTGATTTGTTACCTCATCATCCTATACGTGCTGAACTGGTGAAATGGGAACGACAGCTACCACAGGCTAAACAAAGACGTTCCTATGAAACGATTCAACAGTGGTTTACACGTATCGGTTGTTCCTATGAAATAGTAGGATTGTATGAAAAAATCCGTTATGGAGATTTTGCTTTTACTTCAGATGAAAGGCAATTTATACGTGATTGGGTTGAAAAACATACATAGTCCTATTTGTTTACGAATAGGACTATGTATGTTTTCATTTCTTTTTTTACGCTAACGGAGCAGTATACATAAATCCATTTTAATTTTTTGATATAAAAGTCGCTTCTATGCATGGCCGGATGCTCTCGTTCTCCCATAAAAAAGGGGTTTTGATTTTTATGATGAAATTAGTATATGTAATGAAATAGATGCTTAGGAGGAAACATACTTAATTATGATTAAAATCGTGGGACAAAAAGTTGTATTGAAAGAAGCAACTCATCGGGATCTTGATGAATTATACTATTGGAAATATGAAGAGAAGGAACAAGAAGCGAAAAAATGGAATGGCCCCTATATACCTGAACCTAAATTAACAAAAGAAGAATTTCTAAAAAGTTGGGAGAAAGACTCGCAAATTATTCTTAATGTGCCTAGTACACTAGTTATCTTTGCTCTAGATCAATTAATTGGGACAGTGGGTGCTTATTGGGTAGATAAAAATACGAATTGGTTAGAAACCGGTATCGTTATTTATGATAAAAATTACTGGAACGGTGGATATGGTACGGAAGCTTATAAACTTTGGATTGATTTCCTATTCAAGTCAACTGAATTGCATCGATTAGGGATGTCAACTTGGTCAGGAAATATAAGAATGATGAAAGTTGCAGAAAGATTGGGGATGAAAGAAGAAGCAAGAATAAGACAAGCAAGAATGGTGGATGGTACATATTTTGATGCAATTAAAATGGGGATTTTACGGAGAGAGTGGGAACAATCTGTAATTAGTTAGTTTTACTTTTTGTGTAAAAATCTCTAATTTCATAGTTGACATATCGGAATTATGTATTTAGAATAAAGAAAAATAATTGAAAAATGGAATAATAAAAGCTAATCAGAGAAACTGAAGGCGCACAACGTTCACTTTGTGAAACGTTTGTGTGCCTTTTTCTATTGTATAGAACAAGGGGGAGTTTTTAATGAAGCTGTGGGGGAAAACATCAATTAGAGCAAGTATTTTGTTGTCGACGGTGCTTTTGTTTTCAGGGTGTGCATCGACGACATCTACTAGCAAGTCGGAATCAGCAAAGTCTATTGAACTTTTAAATGTATCGTATGATCCGACTCGGGAATTGTATCAAGATTTCAATAAGGACTTCGCTGCATATTGGAAAGAGAAAAGTGGTCAAAGCGTTACTGTGAAGCAATCTCACGGAGGATCAGGCAGTCAGGCGCGCTCGGTCATTGATGGGCTAGAAGCGGATGTTGTAACGCTTGCGTTAGCATACGATATTGACGCTATTAGTAAAAAGAAACTTTTACCGGAAGATTGGCAGAAACATTTGTCTAACAACTCGACTCCTTACACATCTACGATCGTATTTCTTGTGCGAAAAGGGAATCCGAAAAAGATTAAAGATTGGGATGATTTAACGAGAAAAGGAGTTTCTGTTATTACACCAAATCCGAAAACATCAGGAGGCGCACGCTGGAACTATTTAGGGGCATGGGGATACGCTTTGAAAAAAAATAATAATAGTGAAGACAAGGCAAAAGAATTTGTAAGTCAGCTATATAAAAATGTAGAAGTGCTGGACTCAGGAGCACGCGGGGCAACGACTACGTTTGTAGAGAAAGGGATTGGGGATGTTCTCATTGCCTGGGAAAATGAGGCGTTATTATCACAAAAAGAGCTAGGGAAAGACAAGTTTGAAATTGTGACACCATCAATTAGTATTCTTGCGGAGCCACCAGTATCTGTCGTGGATAAAGTCGTCGATAAAAAGGGAACGCGTAAAGTAGCTGAGGCATACCTTGAGTATTTATATACAGAGAAAGGGCAGGAAATTGCGGCGAAAAACTTTTATCGCCCTCGCGATCAAAAGGTAGCTGAAAAATATGCATCGCAGTTCCCGAAAGTACAATTGTTTACAGTTGATGAAGTGTTTGGCGGATGGAAAAAAGCGCAAGAGACGCATTTTAATGATGGTGGAATCTTTGATAAAATCTACCAAAAATAATCGAAGTATATTCATTCTAACTTTTCGACATCTCTTAGGCCCCTATGTCTAAGAATATTTTCTTTGTAAGTTGCTTCTATGCATGGCCAGATGCTCTCGCCAGGGGTATGTCGATTTTTTAATTTGTATTTATATAGTTGAAGCAATGAGGTGAAAGAACGTGAGAAAGAAAAATAGGAAGCAAATTTTACCCGGGTTTGGACTTTCCCTTGGATTTACGATGTTATATGTAAGTTTATTTGTCCTAATTCCATTATCTATCGTTTTTATCCAAACTTCCCAGTTAGGATGGAGCAAGTTCTTTCAAGTGATTACAAGTGAAAGGGTCTTGCATGCTTATCAAATTAGTTTTACAACTTCACTCGCAGCGGCACTTGTAAATGTTTGTTTTGGTCTATTAATTTCCTGGGTACTTGTTCGTTATTCGTTCCCAGGAAAGCGGCTGCTTGATGGATTAATTGATTTACCTTTTGCGTTGCCAACTGCGGTTGCAGGCATTACGCTTACAACTTTGTATTCGCAAAACGGGTGGATTGGAAAAATTTTCGATGTGTTTCATATTAAAATAGCGTTTACGCCACTTGGAATTATTGTAGCTTTAACTTTTATTGGATTGCCCTTCGTTGTACGGATGGTTCAGCCTGTCTTACAAAATATGGAGAAGGAAGTAGAAGAAGCAGCGGCTAGTTTAGGTGCATCACGCCTACAAATATTTGGGAAGGTTGTGCTTCCTGAAATTTTGCCGGCTTTATTAGCGGGATTTTCATTAGCTTTTTCAAGAGCGCTAGGGGAATACGGATCTGTTGTCTTTATTGCTGGAAATATGCCGCTTAAAACAGAAATTGCGCCGCTAATGATTATGACGAAACTTGAGCAATACGATTATGCCGGTGCGACAGCTGTGGCAGCGGTCATGTTGGTTGTCTCTCTTTTCTTCCTTTTTGCTATTAATCTCATCCAGAGCTGGAGTCAAAGACGTGGGTTGCGAAATGGATAGAAAGGGGAGAAAAGGATGGGACCGTCATTTGCGAAACCAATCAAGCAAAAAACAGTGCAAACACCGGTAGTTACGACAGAATCGAAAGTGGTTCGCATCATTTTCATTGCGATTACTGTTATTTATTTATCTATATTTCTTTTGTTGCCGTTAGTAACGATTTTTATGAAGGCATTTGAACGAGGAATCGATGTGTATATTGCCGCTATTACAGATAGCGAGGCACTTTCTGCGATTCGTCTCACAATTACTGTGGCTCTTATCGTCGTCCCGCTGAATACGATATTTGGCGTGGCGGCAGCGTGGTTAATTACAAAATTTCGCTTTCGAGGGAAACAGTTGCTTTTATCGCTCATTGAACTGCCTTTTGCGGTTTCACCGGTTATTGCTGGGTTAGTTTTTGTGTTACTATTTACGCCTCGCGGTGGATTAGGGGCGTGGCTTATGGAGCATGGCGTGCAGCTTATTTTTTCTGTGCCTGGTATTGTCATTGCCACTGTGTTTGTCACATTCCCGTTTGTCGCACGTGAATTAATTCCCGTTATGGAGGCGCAAGGAACTAGTGAAGAAGAAGCTGCTTTATCACTAGGAGCAAGCGGCTGGAAGATGTTCGTTCGTGTTACATTGCCGAATATAAAATGGGGTTTACTCTATGGCATGATTTTATGTAATGCACGCGCAATTGGAGAGTTTGGAGCTGTTTCGGTTGTGTCAGGACATGTGCGAGGCGTTACGAATACAATGCCGCTTCATATTGAAATTTTATATAACGAATATCAATTTTCCGCTGCCTTTGCGGTTGCATCATTAATGTCATTGCTTGCGGTCGTTACGTTAATTATAAAGAACTGGATTGAATGGAAAGGAAGACATTAGAATGAGTATTCACATTCAGAATGTATGGAAGCAATACGGTACGTTTCAAGCTCTGCAACAAATTAACTTAGAAATTCCGAAAGGGGAACTTGTCGCGCTGTTAGGGCCATCTGGTTCGGGGAAAACGACGTTATTACGAATTATTGCGGGGTTAGAACAAGCGGATCAAGGGGCAATCTTGTTCGATGGAGAAGATTTAACGGATATTCATGTGAAAAATCGGCAAGTCGGTTTTGTGTTTCAGCATTATGCCCTGTTTAAACATATGAATGTATTTGAAAATGTCGCGTTTGGATTAAGAGTCCGTAAAAAGAAATTTAGACCGTCAGCAGCAGAAATAGAAGAAAAGGTACTTGAGTTATTAAAGCTTGTGAAGATGGATGGGTTTGCGGCCCGTTATCCCGCGCAGTTATCGGGAGGACAGAGGCAACGGATTGCGTTAGCGAGAGCCTTAGCAGTTGAACCAAAAATTTTGCTGCTTGATGAACCATTTGGCGCATTAGATGCAAAGGTACGTAAAGAATTGCGAAGATGGCTCAGAAAATTGCATGATGAGTTTCAAATTACGAGTGTGTTTGTCACGCATGATCAAGAAGAAGCATTGGATGTTGCGGATCGCATCGTTGTTATGAACGAAGGGCGCATTGAACAAATGGGGACACCGGAAGAAGTGTATGACAATCCGGCAAGTCCATTTGTATATGATTTTTTAGGAAATGTAAATTTATTTCACGGTCGTGTTCATAAAGGAAAACTGAATTTAGGATCTATTGAATTAGAAGCGCCGGAGCATACGCATGTTTCAGATACAGATGCGATTGCCTATGTGCGTCCGCATCAGTTGTCTATTGAACGTACAAAACAAAGTGAAGATGCAATTCAAGCAAAAGTTACATATATACACGCAGTTGGTCCGGTTGTATATATTGAATTGCAGCGCTTAGGAACAGAAGAGTATTTAGAAGCGGAAGTAGGCAAGGAGCAATTTACACAGTTACATGTTCGGGCAGGAGAGGTAGTATATGTGCGTCCGAAAGAAGTGAAAGTGTTTGTTCCGGAGGATTTTGTGATTTAACCCGTAGAGTCACATATGGGCCATTTGAAGAAGTTAGATGAAAGAATTGTAGATAGCGGTTTTACTTTATAATGCCCGAACAGCACTCAAAATTGTTCATTATAAAAGCTTAATCCATTCAACTCATCGCTAATAATTTTAATAAAAAGGCAGTCCATTTAGTACCGTAATTAGGAATATATGAATATATTAAATAGAATTCAAATGAATCACAATGGTTTAAGTTAGGAAAAATTTAGAGTGCGATAAGGTGGTAGTAAATGGGGAAAGATTGTAATCAGGTAAACAATACTGGATATCCGTATGCGGATATATCGAAGAAAGAAAAAGAATGTGAAATAGGACCTATATGTCCAGGGGAGCGTCGCGATGAGGCGCTAGAAATTCGTATGGAAGCGGCAATTTACCAAAAACGTCTTTCTGTGCCAAAACAATTATGTAATGGAGATGAAAAACGTTTTTCTAATAAAATTGCTAATTTTTCTAAAGCTTTACCACATAATGATTACGGAGAAGTTGAATTGCCCGCTTATAAAAAATGGATTAAAGCACTGAAGAAGGGAAAATCAAGTGTTTTTGAGCGCTTAATTTTAGGTGGGTCTGCGAAACTAGCGAATCCGCAAGCTGCGTATGCTTATGGGTTAGAAGGACCAGATAGCCATCATTTAAGTGTAGCTGTACCTCCGATGTTTAGTAGTGCCTGGGAAGCAAGTGAAATGGGTGAATTATATTGGCATGCATTATTACGTGATGTGCCTTTTACAGAGTATGATACGAATCCACTTGCTATTGCAGCTGCTTCTGATCTTTCAAGTTTTTCAGATTTTCGTGGTCCGAAAGTTGGGGGAGTCGTTACGACAGGGACCTTGTTCCGCGGTGAAACATCTGGCGATTTAACGGGTCCTTACATCTCTCAATTTTTGTGGAAAGACATACCTTATGGAGCGGCAACAATGGTTCAAAAATATCGCATTGCCTTGCCGGATAAAGATTATATGACTTCTTATGAAGAATGGCTGAATATTCAAAATGGTTCATCCTCGCAAAACATGTTATTTGATTCTACTTCACGCTATATTCGTAATGGACGTGATTTAGGTGAATTTGTTCATCAAGATTTTTCCTATCAAGCTTGTCTTTCTGCATGTTTAATGTTACTTAGTTTTGGAGGAGCAGCATTGTCGCAAAGTAATCCGTATTTGCATTCAAAAACGCAAAAGGGTTTTGCTACATTTGGTGCTCCGCATATTTTAGATTTAGTAGGTAGAACGGCAAATGCAGCACTCGAAGCAGCTTGGTTTCAAAAATTTTTAGTTCATCGCAGAATTCGTCCCGAAGAATTTGGGGGCCGTGTTCAAAATGAGTTAACAGGCGCTGTTCATTATCCAATTCATTCAGAATTACTGAACTCGCAGGTTGTTTCTGAAGTCTTTAACCGATTTGGTACGTATTTGTTACCTATGGCTTACCCAGAAGGATGTCCGACTCATCCAGCATATCCCTCTGGTCATGCTTGTATTATGGGTGCTGGCGTTACTGTATTGAAGGCCTTTTTTAATGAATCATTTGTCATTCCGCAGCCGGTTGTAGCAAGCACTGATGGTCTTTCTTTGCTTCCTTATTTAGGACAACCTTTGAGAGTGGGAGACGAATTAAATAAACTTGCTTCTAATATTGGGATTGGGCGCAATATAGCTGGTGTTCACTGGCGTTCTGATATGAGTGAAGGTCTAAAGCTAGGTGAAGCAGTAGCAATTGGAATTCTTCACGATTATAAAGCAACTTATAATGAACAGTTTTATGGATTCACCTTTACGAAATTCGATGGTACTACTATAACAGTTTAATAGATTGGTACTGTAAGTCGAAAGTATTCAATATTTTTAACCCTCTTTCAGGTAAAGAAGCTGTTCCAAGTAAAATTTTTGAACAGCTTTTTTCTCTATTGTACAAATAGTATAATGAAACTATTACATCTAGAAAGAGGGTATTTCTATGGGGAAAGTTCACATTATTCATGAAAACACAGAGTGGACAAGGCATCTAAAGAGAAGATTGGAAGAACTCGGTCTTCCTTATGAAGAATGGCATTTAGACAAAGGGAATGTTGATCTTTCGTCTGTTCCACCGCAGGGGGTATTTTATAACCGGATGAGCGCTTCTTCTCATACAAGAAATCACCGTTTTGCACCAGAGTTTACAGGTGCTGTCCTTACTTGGTTAGAGATGCATAATCGAAAGGTGTTCAACGGAAGTAAAGCACTTCAGCTCGAAGTAAGTAAAGTTGCACAGTATATGGCGCTAAATGCACAAGGAATCCAAACACCGAAGACCATTGCAGCTGTTGGTAAAGAACATATTATAGAAGCAGCAGCGCAATTTGAAGGACGTCCATTTATTACGAAGCATAACCGCGCTGGAAAAGGACTAGGCGTGCAGCTGTTTCAATCTGTTGCTTCGCTAAAAGATTACGTAGAAAGTGCAGCATTTGAAGAGCCGGTAGATGGTATTACTTTAATTCAAGAATATATTCAATCTCCTGACCCTTACATTACACGTTGTGAGTTTGTAGGCGGGAAATTTGTATATGCAGTTCAAGTTGATACATCAAAAGGCTTTGAATTATGCCCAGCTGATGCTTGTCAAATTGGCGATCTGTTCTGTCCGGTTGGAGAGAAAGCGCCGGAAAAACCGAAGTTTCAAATCATTGACGGCTTTAATGACCCAATCATTCAAAAATATGAGGCTGTTTTGGCTGCTAACGATATAGCGATCGCGGGCATTGAGTTCATTCGAAATGCAGATGGTGAAATTTTCACTTATGATATAAATACGAATACAAACTACAATGCTGACGCCGAAGCAGTTGTTGGGAAGTACGGCATGTTAGAGATTGCGAAATTTCTTGGTAGTGAATTAAAGAAAATATAATAGATAGGGAGAAAGCTGCTGATGAGGCAGCTTTCTTTCATTTATATACGACCTTTTCATATGAGGTTTGTTGATTAATTAGAAGAAATCCATACCTTTTGTATACTTCTTCATAATACTTTACCAGTGAATCGGTAAAGTGTCATTATTTGATAAAATTATCTATTATTCCCACTGTTTTTTGTGAAAAACTGGTATAATTTTAAGTGATAATAGGTAGTATTATTTTTTTGTTCATTTCATATTTAAAACGATATAAAGGAAGGGGGAAACATGGGAAGTATTTTGTAAACGATAACTCAATTTCATCTTGCTTATCGTATTACAAGAAGTATCCTGTGTACGATAACATGAAAGTTAAAATAGAACAGTTATGTAAGAGTTATGGATCGTTTCAGGTTTTAGATCATTTACATGTATCTTTAGATGAAGGTGTTTTTGGACTTATAGGGAATAATGGAGCTGGGAAAAGTACGCTTATGAAAATTTTAGCCACTTTATTACCTTTCGATAAAGGAGAAGTTAGTATATTTGGATATGATTTGAAAAAAGAACAGAGTGAAATTCGAAAATTGTTAGGGTATTTACCGCAACATTTCGATTTTTTTCTAAATATCACAATTCATGAAGCGATGAACTATTTTGCTGATTTAAAAGGACTAGGTAAGGGAACCGTTCGTGATAAAGAGATAGAGTCTTGGCTAGAACAAGTAGGATTAATACAACATGCAAATAAGAAAGTAAAGCAGCTATCTGGCGGTATGAAACAACGACTTGGTATTGCTCAAGCATTATTAGGCCATCCAAAGCTCTTGATTGTTGATGAACCAACAGTTGGTCTCGATCCAAAAGAAAGAATAGCATTTCGCAATTTAATTAATCGTTTTAGTAAAGGTAGGACAGTTATTTTGTCTACACATATTGTGCCAGATGTATCAAGTACTTGTGAAAATTTACTAGTTCTTCAAAAGGGGCGAACGTTGTATCAAGGGAATGTAGTGGAGTTACTTAAGAAAGTTGAAAGAAAGGTTTATATGATTGATGTGAAACCTCATGAATTAGAGGAACTAACAGAACAAGTACAAGTACTGTCCATTATGCGTAAAGCAGGAGAAATAGAGGTACGCTTTCTCTATGAACAACGGCTGAGTGGATGGGAGAAGGCACGACAAGTTTCTCCGAATCTTGAGGATGCTTATATCTATTTAAATAGTAAAAATGGACTTTAAAGAAATACCACGAAGGGACTATAGTGTATGGGAGAATTAAAAAAGCTAACTGCTTTTGAATTTCGGTTAATATTCAAAAACCCTTTATTTGTCGGAATTTTGTGTGTAATATCTTTGTTGTTTCCAATCATAGTGTTTTTGTTAGAAAATCAAAAGGATGATACATATTGGATTCTTTCTTTTCATATTCAAATGATTATGACGATACTAGCATCATCAACTTTTGTATCGTTTTTATGGAATGAGGAAATTGAATCTTTTATACCAGAAGTCATTTTAAATAAATTAGAAAAGCCATATTATTATTTAATTTGTAAATCGATTGTGATATGGATGGTAGTTGTTCTTTCTCTATTTTTTATAAACGCCTTATTAATGGTAATGAGTGGAGATTTATCCCTTTTGTTATTGCTACAATTACTATTTATTAGTATAAGTACAATTGGGTTTAGTATACAATTGGTCTTTTTTTTATCATTACTTTTAAAAAGAATTGTCTATATTAATATTTTTATTATTATTTTTTTCTTAATAGGTATTACCATTAACCAACCTATACTGTCTATTTGGTTTAACCCAGATGTGTTTAAGCAATATATGTTAAATGGCTCAGCATCATTTTTTATTGGACGGCTCATTCTCTTTCTGATGGCAGTTTTCCTATTAGTACTAAACTCTTATATTTTTACTAGGAGGATTCGAGTATGAAGAGTAGTATATTACGCCATTGGTTAAGGATATTGATTACATGTGATTATTTATTATTGTTTTTCATATCCATACCAGTTCTAGCATTTTATAGTTTTATAGATAAAGAGAGCGATTATACATTAAAGTATTCTCTTTTTTTGTTATTTATTAGCTTACTTTCCTTACAAGTTGCCACCCTTCATATAAGATATAAAACAGAAGAATTTTTATACTTATCTATAATTTCTACTTATAAGATTATTCAGATGCAAGTCCTTATGTCAATATTTCTTACTTTACCATTCTCGCTGCTGATGTTATTTTTTCTTCTTTTTAAATTTCCAGAAGCCTCTATTATTTCTCTAATCCTCATTGTTATAACTTCTAGTATATTGGCTATTATTATGGGAATATGTATGGGAAATGTTGTTCGAAATCGAGGATTATCGATGGCTATTTTAATTTTCTTTTTTTTAGTTTGTGGAATGGCATATTGGTCAGTTCACGAAAAATTTCGGTTTTTATCCCCCATTCTTAATTTATTCAATCCTTACAAACTCAATATTAGGAATGTTATAGGGGTAGCCATGGGCTCTATACTTATGTTTTTTCTAGCTGTACGATTTTCTAGACGTTTTGATAATAAAAAGCATAATTGGGTATCATTAGGGGCCGTTATGGTTATGATTTGCTGTTTTGCTGTACTTTGGCGATTTGAAATTTGGCGTGACAATCAAATCAATGATTCATCATATAAAGTAGTTCGCGATGGTAAAGTAACGGTATTCTACAAAGGGATAACGAAAGACGAAGCATGCCAATTTGCTGCTTTAGAAGATGCTATTATACAAGAAGCGAATAAATTAGAAGTAAAAACGAACATGTATCCTATATATATTACTCGATATTTTCATACCCCTGCATGGAATGCGACGGACAGGCCTATACAGATAATAGACAATCATATGAAACTCAATTTATATTCTAATAAACATTTTGATTTTAACTATGGAACAGATTGGGCAAAAGAATTTATCAATCAAATGGTAGTAGTTGATAAAGTTACTACAAAATCTGAATTGAAAAATGATGAACAAAAGAAACATATAATTTATACAGAAGTAATGAAAAGAAATCCTGCAAATATTTATGTTTCTTCAAGGATTGAATATGAAAAATAGAATGAGTAATAGATGTTAATGGTTGATCTTAGGTTGTTCTAAAATACAATACAATAAAAGCAAAAAACATCAAGAAGAAAACATGAGTTCTCTTTATTATTATACATATAAGGCAGGTGAACAGAGATGGGATGTTATGAAATACAAATTCAAAAAGTAATTGATTCTATTGAAGAAGATGTGATGGAAAAGCAAACGTTAGCGAATCTTGCGCGCACGGCAGGATTTTCGGATTATCATTTCCACCGCGTTTTTCAAGCACTAGTAGGAGACTCTGTGATGGAGTATGTACGAAAGAGAAGGCTCGCCCGGGCAGCTTATCAGCTTTCTCACACAGAGGAAAAAATTCTAGACATCGCACTAGAGCATGGCTTTCAATCTCATGAAACGTTCACGCGCGCCTTCAAAAAGCTGTTTCATATGACGCCGAGTGCATATCGAAAGCAAGAGATTCAAACACCGTTATATTCCAAGGTGAATGTGATGCAGCGCAAATATAATCCGTATTTAGGGGGAATTAAAATGGAATTTCGCATAGAAACTAAGCCAGCTTTTCAAGTAATTGGGTATGAAATGAAGACAACGAGCAAAGACGGACAAAATCTTAAAGATATTCCAGCCATGTGGCAAGATTATTTACAAAATAATTTGTCAGAAAACATCCCAAACCGTAAGCATACGAATGAGTTCGTCGAGTTAGGGATGTGTACAGATTTTAATTTAGAAAAAGGTGAGATTACGTATATTATCGGAATGGAAGCAACAAGCTTTGATGGTGTATCAAGTGATATGACGTGCCGCACATTCCCTGAAGCGACGTACGCTGTATTTACAACGCCAAAAGTTCCCGAGGAAGAAATGGTTGCATCGATTCAGCAAACGTGGAATGCAATCTTTACAGAGTGGTTCCCGCACTCTGACTATGAGCATGCTGGCGTTGTCGAGTTTGAATTATACGATGAGCGCTCTCATGCTGATAAGCACGATCTTGTACAACTGGAGATCTGGCTGCCGGTGCAGAAGAAAAAATAAAGTAAAAAGAGACGGACTTCAAAGTAAGTAGTTCCGTTTTTGTGAAGAAACATTGTAAATATCAATTAACATTAAAAATGTTGTTTTTTCATTGATAAAACAACATTTTTAATGAGTATAAATATTGTACTTAAAATAACGAGCAGGTTAGTTAAATAGTTATCTTATTTATTTGGACAATCTTGGTGGGGAGTGGATGGCTGATGTGGAAAAGAATAGAATGTGTCGCAATTTATGTAGAAGATATTGAGAAGGCAGTAGAATTTTATCAATTGTTAGGTTTAACAAAAGCTTGGGAAGTATTTCAAGATGAAGAAAAGCAATGGAAACTTATTGGCATGAAATTTCCTAATGGTACTTCAGAGTTAGTATTAAAGAATAACCCTAATTTGAATTTTGCTGAAACTGAGATTGTCGTTGAGGATGTTTGTGAGACTTACGAAACGTTAAAATCTAATCCTGAGGTTAAGTGGATTCGCACTCCATTCCTTAATTCTTTAGGTGGGCATGTGGCTGTAATGCAAGCTCCAGACGGAAATGAATTTGTGTTAGTAGGAAAATAGAGTAGTAGAAAAGTAAGCGTCAAATATTTCCCATCTGCCATTTGTAAATAACCCATGAGATAATCTCCTCACAATACAAAAATAGTTTTTTTATAAAGAAACACCTATTTTTGTATTGTGAGGGAAAGGAGGATGAGAATGTCAGATTTCACTGTATCTGTACTTCAAATCAGAGATAGCTCATTTAATATTGGGCTTAAGATGGGAAAACATATTCAGAATCAACCGATCCTAAAAAATTTAGAAATGTTAACAAAACCAGAAATAGATTATAAAAATATGAAATCTATTTATTCAACTTTCGCTCCCCATTTACTCGATGAACTACAGGGTTTAGCTGAAGGAATGGAAATACCACTAAATAAAGTAGCGGCATTATTTAGTGGATATGACGTACCAAAAACCGAAGCGATGGGATGTTCAGCAATTATTACAAATGAATACTACCTAAGAAATTATGACTTTTCTCCTGCATTGTATGATGGTTGTTTTAGCTTACTTCAACCCGAAAATGCTAATGCCTCAGCAGGTTATAATCTGCAAGCGATAGGTAGGCATGAAGGTGTGAATAGCCAAGGACTAGTTATAGGCTTACATTTTGTAAGTAATAGCGATTATTCAAAAGGTTTATCAGCTTGGACATCAATTCGCATGATACTAGACACTTGTTCAACGCTTGAAGACGCCATACAAATGCTAAAAGAAATTCCTCATTCAGCTTGTTATAATTTTTCACTTGGAGATAGGAAGGGAAATATAGCGGTAGTTGAAGCAAGTCCCGAAAAAGTGAGGGTAAGAAGAGAACCATTATTATTGTCGTGTGTAAATCATTTTCAAGACCATGATTTAGAAAAGAAAAATAGGCATTTTATTGAAGGTTCTATTAAACGGAATGAATATTTGCAGAAATTTAAAGATAGTCAATTAACACATAGAGAAATGTTTCATAACTTTGCAAATAAAGATTCACCAGTTTTTTTTACTGATTACGATAATTTATTCGGTACTCTTCATACTTTTTCCTACTCTTTTAAAGACTTGAGAATTTTAACCTCTATAGCACAAAGCAATCAAATTTTAGATATAAATTTTGAAGAATGGGTTAATGGAAATAATATTAATTATCATATTTTAACTGGAGTAATAGACGATAAATAATAAATATACTCTCATTCTTATTCCGCTAACGGAGACTATACTTTAAGAAGGCAAATAAAAAAAGTCGGTTCCTCATCGTACAGGAATTCGTCTTTTTTTATTTGAATTTGTTTAGCGTACAAGATTTCCGGAATGTTGGCGGCCCATCAACCTAACAGAACAAGTTGCCCCAAAAACGATAAAAATGAACTTCATTGCTATAAAAAGACTCTAATTATTCGTTTTGGGGGCATTATAAAATTTTAACTTGATGGTGATGTAAGGTGACCCCTAATAAGTACTCCCCAATCGCTTATCTAGTTTGATGTTAATCAACTTTGCAACAGAATTCTAAAAAGTTATATTGATAAAAAATAAGAAAATTATATTTATATTTTGTTCTAAAGGTATTGTTTTATATGGATTTTGCAAATCATTACAATGATTCTTTTAGAGGAAACTAGTCTTTACTTATAATATTCAGCTTAGTATGACCATTTTTTAATGATAATTATCTGTTTTTTATTGATAAAATTCTAAAATATGGTTTTATTTTGAAAAAATTGTTATTATTTATTTGAAATTAATTATATCGACTTAAAGAAATTTGAAGTTTTTAAAAAACAAAATTATGAAAATATGCATAAATTTGTTTTTTGCTTGGCTTTATTATATTTTCCTGATATAATAAAAAATTTTTTAGGAGTTTTCCTTAATTTTCATGAAAAAATATCAAACTGGATGAACTGTAAACTATAACTAGACTTGGAGGAAAAGTCATGTATGCAAAAATTATTGAAAAGAAGCTCGAATCTTTGAAAGAAAGCGGACAATATCGAGAATTTGTTACAATTAATCGGATGCGTGGCCAATATCCTTTAGCACAGTTGAATGGCCAAAAAGATGGGCAACCAGTTGTCGTTTGGTGCAGCAATGACTATCTAGGAATGTCTCAGCACCCAGTAGTTACCGAAGCAATGCATGATGCAATTCGAACATTTGGTGCTGGTTCAGGCGGATCTCGAAATATAGGTGGTACACATTATCATTACCCTGCACTTGAATCTTCACTTGCGGAATGGCATGGTAAAGAAGCCGCATTAGTTTTTCCTACAGGATATGGCTCGAATGATGCAACATTACAATGTTTACTTCGTCTATTTCCAAATTGCATAGTATT
>Ga0102589_1003777_pt1 | contig 15173 bp, 17 predicted proteins | sample AraplaMF_Col_mLB_FD_76858 | JGI IMG/M metagenome (GOLD analysis project Ga0102589, IMG submission 76858) | Arabidopsis root microbial communities from the University of North Carolina, USA - plate scrape MF_Col_mLB | ecosystem: Host-associated > Plants > Roots > Endosphere | place: USA... | reverse complement strand
AACAAAACTTGTCTAACATTCATACACCGGGTTATGTGCGTCAAATGGTGAATTACGGATCTGTTGGAGCAAGCAATGGTCATACGCCAGAACAGAGAATTGGTTACGGTGTACAAACGCTAGGTGTTGACCGTATTACTGATGAGGTAAAGACGAAGCAGTTTAATGATCAATTATCTCAGCTCTCTTACTATAACTACATGAATTCAACTTTATCACGTGTAGAGTCTATGGTTGGAACGACAGGGAAGAATTCATTATCTAGTTTAATGGACGGTTTCTTTAATGCCTTTCGTGAAGTAGCAAAAAATCCAGAGCAACCAAACTACTATGATACATTAATTTCTGAAACTGGGAAGTTCACAAGTCAAGTGAATCGTCTTGCGAAAAACTTAGATACAGTGGAAGCACAGACAGCAGAAGATATTGAAGCGCATGTTAATGAATTTAATCGTCTTGCTGCTAGTTTAGCAGAAGCGAATCATAAAATTGGACAAGCGGGTACACAAGTGCCGAATCAACTTTTAGACGAACGAGATCGCATCGTTACAGAGATGTCTAAGTATGCAAACATAGAAGTATCTTATGAATCTATGAATCCTAATATCGCGAGTGTTAGAATGAATGGTATTTTAACAGTAAATGGACAAGATACATATCCACTTCAATTAAATAAAGAAAAAGACCCAATGTCAGTTGAGATTTACGGTTCAGAAATCAATGTAACTAGCGGAGCGATAAAATCAGCGATTGACACGAAAGCGAAGATAGTTGATTATAAAAAAAATCTTGAAGACTTAATGAGTTCGATGAAAAATCAAGTGAATACAGTGATGGGAAAAGATTTCTTCGTTGGAGATCATGCGAAAGATATGAAGTTAAATCCAGAATTCCAAAAAGATATTTCGAAAATGAAAATATCTGCTGAAACAGCAAATAAACTAGCAGCAGTTACAGAGGACGATTATAAAGAAGGTCTTTCTTATAAACAAGCATTAGATCAATTTATAGTTCGTGTTGCATCTGATAAAAGTGCAGTAAATGGTTATCAAAAAATTCATGGCGACTTACTAGAAGGTATTCAACAAGAAAAAATGAGCGTTGAAGGTGTAAATATGGAAGAGGAAATGGTAAATTTAATGGCCTTCCAAAAATATTTCGTCGCAAACTCTAAAGCTATTACTACAATGAATGAAGTGTTTGATAGTCTATTTTCGATTATTCGATAAGTGATAATAATTGATTGGAAATATATAAGGAGGAGATAGAAATGAGAGTATCTACATTTCAAAATGCAAACTGGGCAAAGAATCAGTTAATGGATTTGAATGTGCAACAACAATACCATAGAAACCAAGTAACTTCAGGGAAGAAAAATCTTCTTATGAGTGAAGATCCACTAGCAGCGAGTAAATCATTTGCGATTCAACATTCATTGGCGAATATTGAACAAATGCAGAAAGATTTAGCTGACTCAAAAAATGTATTAACACAAACTGAAAATACTTTACAAGGTATTTTTAAATCTTTAACGAGAGCAGATCAATTAACGGTACAGGCATTAAATGAGCCAAATGGTGAAAAAGAATTGAAAGCCATCGGTGCAGAGATTGATCAAATTTTAAAACAAGTTGTATATTTAGCGAATACGAAAGAGCAAGGTCGTTATATTTTCGGTGGTGATAGTGCAGAAAAGTCACCATTTACAGAAGATGGTACGTACCAGGGCGGAAAAAATGATGTGAACTGGCAACTAAATGATGGTTATGAATTAAAAGCATTCCGTAATGGAGAAGCATTGTTATCCCCGGTAATAAAAACGTTAAAACAGATGAGCGAAGCGATGCAAAAAGGTGACCAAAAAGCGTTACAACCGTTATTAGGAGAAAACAAGAAAAACTTAGATGGCATCATTAACCGTACGACTGAAGTTGGTTCAACAATGAACACAATGGAGACGTTTAAAACAATTTTAAGTGAGCAAAACTTAGCGCTTCAAGAAAACCGTAAAGAAATTGAGGATGTTGATTTAGCGGTCGCAATTTCTGACTTGGCATATATAAATGCAACATATGAAGCGACGCTTAAAGCGGTTAGTACGATGAGTAAAACGAGTATTTTAGACTACATGTAATCTATAAGGAGTGAGAAAAATGGCAGGAACAACAATGACAGGTATTGGTGGTAGACAACAAATTTGGAACCTCGGAAATAATATGATCGATACTTCTAACTTCGTCGAATTAGAAATGAATGCTTTAGATATGAGGAAAACACCATATACGAAAGAAAAGAATGACCTTACAAATGATAAACTACTATATACAAGTTTAAAATCAGAATTTAGTTCTTTTACACAAACTTTTAAAAACTTAGCGGCTTTTAAAGGAAATGAGAAAAAAGTAACGACAACACAAGACGGTTATATTAATGTAAAAGCTGATGGTGGTGCGATTGCAGGAACTTTTAATATGACGATTACACAGCTTGCACAGCGTCATCAAATAGCTTCAAATGAAATTAAAGATATAAATGCAAAGCTTCCTAAAGATGAAACATTAAAACTAGGTGGTAAAGAACTAAAAGTAACAACTGATATGACATATAAAGATTTAATTAATAAGATTAATGATGGAGATTATGGCGTATCAGCTTATACACTTGGAAATAAAATTTTCATGACCTCGAAAAAAGAGGGAACAGATGGACAGATTAAGTTTGAGGCGAACACATCTACACTATTTCAAGATATGGGTTTAGCTAAGGCGGATGGCACAGCGCTCAATACAATCAATGAAGCACAAAATGCTATGTATACTATTAATGGTATCAAAGGGGAAGGTTCTACTAATACAATTGAAGCTCTTCCTGGTGTGAAAATTGAGTTGTTAAAGGTAACTGAGCCGAAAGTAGAAGGAGCGCCAGATGCTGGTACAACAACAGATCCAAAAGCAAAAGGTATAGATCTAAAATTTACAGTAAATGACTCAAACGTAACAGATGCATCGAATGTTATTAAAAAAATGGTAGCTGATTATAATAAAGCTGTTTCTACAGTAGATATCTTTGCTGGAAAAGGTGGAGCTTTCCAAGGTCAAGCTATTATGCAAAGTGTACGTCAGGCAATGAACAATGTCGTAACATTTTCTCAAGATGGTAATTATTTATTCACATTTGGTATTCAATTAAAGCAAGATGGAACGATGGAAGTTAATGATGAAAAATTAACACAAGCATTAAAAGAAAAACCCGATGCAGCGAAGCAATTTTTCTTTAGTTCTAACGGTTTAGGAAAAATGATGGAAGAACCGCTTGATAAACTATTCGGTGATAAAGGTGTAGTCGGCGAGAGAGTTAAAAACATTGACTCACGTGTAAGTGATTTAGATAAAAAGATTAAAGATATTGAGACGCAAAACTTGCAAAAGCAAGATGAAATCGTGAAGAAGTATCAAAAGCTAGAGAGTACATTGGCGGCGCTTGATAGCCAACTAAAAACAATTAAAGCAATGACAAAACAAAAAAGTGATGATTAATGAAAGTTGAGGAAGTGATTGTATGCAAGCATGGCAACGTTATATGCAAAATGATATTATGACGAGTAATCCGATTAAAAATACAATTTTTATTTATGAAAGATGTATTGTAGAGTTTCGTAATTTAGAAGAACTTTTACATACTTTTAAACTTCAAGAAGGGGACGCACTTCTTGAAAAATTAGAACGTATTTTTGAAGAGCTAAAGCTTCAATTAAATCCTGAAATTACGAAAGATTTATATGATAGTCTCTATGGTTTATATGATTGGATTAGCATTCAAATTCAAACGATGAAAGTAACGCGTGAAGCGAAAGATATTGATGCAATTGTGAAAGTGTTACAAGATTTAATAGACGGTTACCGCGGAGCACTTGAAAATGAACAATGATATTTATCGGACGTTTGTCAGCTGTTTTAATGAAATCGGTGAATTGCAAGTGTCAGACAGAGAGTTTGCTGAAAAGAGTGAGATGTTAAATCGCTGGATGATGACATTGGATGAAGAAACGCGTGCGCAAGTTGCAGCAGAAGTAAGCCCGTTCATTATTAAGGCAGCTCAGCATATTCGGGATAAGCAAAAGATTTTGGAAGAAATGATTATGACAAATGATGGGCGAATGAAGGCTAATTCATTTTACGGTAAATATTAATAATAACGTTTGGAAACAGATTCCCCTTTTAAAAGGGGGTCTATTCCTTCGTTTACATAAAGAACTCCGCTGATTGAGGTTTCATTTTATGACTGTGATGAAAAAATAATAGTAATCCAAATAATAGAAAAATGGAATTTAGTTTATAGTTTATATATTGAAATGTTCTATAGATTACTATGTGTATACAGTTTTTTGCATTCTTTTTTATATTTTTGTATTTTTCTAAAGACAACAATGAAAAAATGGAATAAAATATGTAAGGGTACATAATAGTAAATATTTTAATAAATGCATATAAGAAAATAAATAATGAAGTGAAACTTCTATCAGTGGATCATTACGTTAGAAAAGGAAGGGTGTGGAATATGCCAGATTTAGTGAGTGATGTAAGCCATTATATGAATTATTTAGTGACGAAACGAAATACTGTTTCTAGTAATATTGCAAATGCGAATACACCTGGCTATAAAGCACAAGATGTAACATTTGCTGAGCAGATGAATAAAAGTAGTGCATTATATAAAAACAATGCGGCTGATTTAAAGAGCAATCCAGATTTATATCAAACGAATGAAATGCACTTGCCGACAGTAAATACGAAAAATACATATGCAAAGATTCAAACAAAATCAATGCAAACGAATAAAGACGGAAATAGTGTGGATGTAACGACAGAAATGCTAGATTTAATGAAAGCAAATCAGTTATACGGTATTTCAGTTAACGCAATTAATACACAATATGCAATTAACCAAGCGGCACGCGGACGTTAAAAGTAGAAGGAGAGACAACGGATGTTTCAGGCAATAAATGCAAGTGGCTCAGGACTAACGACAGCGAGAAAGTGGATGGAAGTTACTTCTAACAATATTGTAAATGCAAATACGACGGCGGCTCCGGGGGCAGATTTATATGAGCGTCGTAGTGTGGTGCTAGAATCAAACAATGGTTTTGCAAGTATGCTAGATGGGGCTCCTACTAACGGAGTAAAAATAAAAAGTATTGAAGCAGACAAAACGGAAAATTTAGTGTATGATCCGACGCATCCGCACGCAAATGAAGAAGGATATGTACGTTATCCCAATATTGATGTAACTGCTGAAATGACGAATGTAATGGTTGCTCAAAAAATGTATGAAGCGAATACGAGTGTATTAAATGCGAATAAAAAAATGCTTGATAAAGATTTAGAAATCGGCCGAGGATAAGGGGGAAGATAGTAATATGAAAATTCAACCAATGTTACATACACAACCATTTGGAGCAATTCAGTCAATTGGTGCACCGAAAACTTCTCAAACATCGGTAGCTCCGGAGAAAAAGTTTATTGATTTATTGGAAGATATGAATCAAACGCAAAACAATGCGCAAACAGCAGTATATGATTTACTAACTAAAGGGGTAGGAGAAACACATGACGTTTTAATTCAGCAAAAGAAAGCTGAGTCTCAAATGAAAACGGCTGCTCTCGTACGTGATAATCTTATTGAAAATTATAAGTCACTAATTAATATGCAAATTTAGGAAAGTGGACGGGTGTGTTTAAATGGAAAAGATGAAAAATGTTATCCAATCGTTAAAAACGTGGCATAAGTTAGTAATCGGTGCTGCGCTTTTAGCGATTGTAACAGGAGCACTTTTATATTTCACCTTGCCAGATAAATATGTTGTTGTATATCAAAATTTAAATGATGCAGATAAACAAGAGATTACAGCAGAATTATCGAAGTTAGGTGTCGATTACCAATTAGCGGCCGATGGTTCAATTCGTGTGCAAAAGAATGATGCTCCATGGGTTCGAAAAGAAATGAATGGGATGGGCTTACCGTTTAATTCGAAAAGCGGTGAAGAAATTTTATTAGAAAGCTCTCTCGGTTCAAGTGAACAAGATAAAAAAATGAAGCAAATTGTCGGTACGAAGAAGCAATTGGAGCAAGATATTGTAAGAAACTTTGCGACAGTTGAAACGGCAAATGTTCAAATTACCTTGCCTGAAAAAGAGACAATTTTTGATGAAGAAAAAGCAAAAGGAACAGCGGCGATTACGGTTGGAGTGAAACGTGGCCAATTGTTAACAGCTGATCAAGTTGCAGGTATACAGCAAATGATTAGTGCAGCAGTTCCTGGTGTGAAGGCAGAAGAAGTAAGTGTTATTGATAGTAAAAAAGGTGTTATCTCAAAAGGAGCAGATGAAGCACATTCTAGTAGTTCCTCTTCTTATGAGAAAGAAGTAGAGATGCAGCACCAACTTGAAGGTAAATTAAAGCAAGATATTGATGCAACGTTAATGACGATGTTTAAACCGAATGAATATAAAGTGAATACGAAAGTATCTGTAAACTACGATGAAGTTACACGTCAGTCAGAGAAGTATGGTGATAAAGGTGTACTTCGTAGTAAACAAGAGCAAGAGGAAAGCTCTACTGCGCAAGAAGGGGCAGATACGAAGCAAGGTGCTGGTATTACAGCGAACGGTGAAGTGCCAAACTACGGTACGAACAATAATCAAAATGGTAAAGTTGTCTATGATAATAAAAATGGTAACAAAATCGAAAACTATGAAATAGATAAAACAGTTGAAACAATTAAGAAACACCCAGAATTAACGAAAACAAATGTTGTTGTATGGGTAGATAATGATACGCTAGTAAAACGTAGAATTGATATGACAACTTTTAAAGAAGCGATCGGAACAGCGGCAGGACTTCAAGCTGATCCGAACGGTAACTTTATAAATGGTCAAGTTAACGTTGTAACTGTTCAGTTCGATCAGCCGAAAGCCGAAAAAGAGAAAGAACCAGAAAAAAGTGGTATGAACTGGTGGTTATTCGGTGGAATTACAGCTGGCTTATTAGCGATTGGTGGCCTAGTGTGGTTCTTATTAGCAAGACGTAAGAGAAAGAAAGAAGAAGAGGAATATGAAGAATACTTAGCAGAAGAGGAAATTGCTGCAAGTAATGAAAGTATCTTGGAAATTCCTGAAGAAAAAATAGTGCCAGAGCCAAAACCTGAACCAGAAGAACCGAAAGAACCAACGTTAGATGAACAAGTGCAGGATGCTACGAAAGAACATGTAGAAGGAACTGCAAAAGTAATTAAAAAATGGTTAAACGGACAGTAAGGGAGGAACAACGATGTTAGATGAAATCTCCTCCAAAGAAAAAGCTGCCATCCTTATTCGTACATTAGAAGAAGGGGTGGCAGCAAAAGTCATTGAATATATGACAGCTGAGGAAAAAGAAGTATTACTTCGTGAAATCGCAAAGTTTCGTGTATACAAACCAGAAACGTTAGAAAATGTACTAGGAGAGTTCTTATATGAACTAAATGTAAAAGAATTGAACTTAGTCACTCCAGATAAAGAATACATTCGTCGCATATTTAAAAACATGCCAGAAGACGAACTGGAAAAATTATTGGAAGATCTTTGGTATAACAAAGATAATCCGTTTGAGTTCTTAAATTCACTTACAGATTTAGAGCCACTTCTTACAGTGCTTAATGATGAGTCACCACAAACAATTGCAATTATCGCTTCTTATATTAAACCGCAACTTGCGTCTCAATTAATTGAGAGATTGCCAGATCATAAGCGCGTTGAAACGGTAATGGGTATAGCGAAACTAGAACAAGTTGATGGTGAGTTAATTAATCAAATTGGTGAGTTGTTAAAATCGAAATTAAATAATATGGCATTTAGTGCAATTAATAAAACTGATGGCTTGAAAACAATCGTAAATATTTTAAATAATGTTTCACGAGGTGTTGAAAAAACAGTCTTTCAAAAGCTGGATGAAGTCGATTATGAGTTATCTGAGAAAATTAAAGAAAATATGTTTGTCTTTGAAGACTTACTTGGTCTTGAAGATCTTGCGCTTCGCCGTGTATTAGAAGAAATTACAGATAACGGTGTTCTTGCGAAAGCACTTAAAATTGCAAAAGAAGAAATTAAAGAGAAATTATTTACATGTATGTCTTCAAACCGTAAAGAGATGATTCTAGAAGAATTAGATGGCTTAGGACCGCTTAAGATGACGGATGCTGAAAAAGCGCAGCAAACGATCACTGGTACAGTGAAAAAGCTAGAGAAAGAAGGAAGAATTATCGTTCAAAGAGGTGAAGAGGATGTCCTTATTTAAAAACAGAATTCCGAAGAATTCTGTTTCTTTTTCTGAAGAAACGTATGAATTACAATTTCCAAAACCAGCTTCAGTTCAAATTGAAGAGGAAGAATTACAAGCTGATCATGCAGAACTTCGCGCCCAGCAAGAATCGTTACATATGGAAATGAATCAGCTAAGGCAAGAGAAGCAAATGCTAGAACGAGAGCGGCAGCAGTTATTACAAGATAAAGAACAATTTCAAATGCATATTCATGAGCAAATGGAACAGATGGAAGCAGCGCGTGTGCAATTTCAAAAAGAACAACAAGAAACAGCATATGAATGGACAGAGTTATTATGGGATCAATCTTTTCATCTAGCAGAAAAAATCGTGAATCAAGCGGTAGATTCACGATTGCTTGATGTGTTACCTATTTTAACTGGCATCGTGCAAACATTGCCAACTTCGTTTGAAAAATTAATCATTACAGTACATCCAGAAACGTTTGAACGTATTCAAGAAGAGAAGGAGAATACGAAAGAATATTGGTTACTACAATTAGTAGAATGGAAATATGATTTCTCCCTGCAGTTTGGTGAATTTGTTCTGGAAGAAGAGAAAGAGTTCTTTGAATTTAAATTTGCACCTATATTTGCGAAACTTCGTCAGAAATGGGAAGAAGAGAAGTTATTTGAGGAGCAAAATGTATGAGCCGCCTGTTAATGAATGAGAACGAAAAATGGAATAAGTTCATTGAAACACCGCTGTATACGAAAGTAGGCAAAGTTCATAGTGTACAAGAACAGTTTTTCGTAGCAAAAGGGCCGAAAGCGAAGATCGGAGATGTTTGCTTCGTTGGAGAACATAACGTCTTATGTGAAGTGATTGCCATTGAAAAAGAAAATAATATGCTACTTCCATTTGAACAGACAGAAAAAGTATGTTATGGAGATTCAGTGACATTAGTTTCAGAAGATGTTGTTGTACCACGTGGTAATCACTTGCTCGGAAAAGTGTTAAGTGCAAATGGTGAAGTGTTAAATGAGGAAGCTGAAAACATTCCATTACAGAAAATAAAACTAGATGCACCACCTATACATGCATTTGAACGTGAAGAGATTACCGATGTATTTGAAACAGGAATAAAATCAATTGATTCTATGCTAACAATTGGTATCGGTCAAAAGATTGGTATTTTTGCTGGGTCAGGTGTTGGTAAATCAACTTTACTTGGAATGATAGCAAAAAATGCAAAAGCTGATATAAATGTTATTAGTTTAGTAGGAGAACGTGGCCGGGAAGTAAAAGACTTTATTCGAAAAGAGTTAGGCGAGGAAGGTATGCGAAAAAGCGTCGTTGTTGTAGCGACGTCAGATGAAAGTCATCTTATGCAACTTCGTGCAGCGAAACTTGCAACGTCTATTGCTGAATACTTCCGTGATCAAGGTAATAACGTATTACTTATGATGGACTCTGTTACTCGTTTTGCCGATGCACGAAGAAGTGTTGATATTGCTGTTAAAGAGTTACCGATTGGTGGTAAAACACTGTTAATGGAAAGTTATATGAAGAAGTTGTTAGAGCGGTCCGGAAAAACACAAAAGGGATCTATAACAGGTATTTATACGGTGCTTGTTGATGGGGATGATTTAAATGGTCCTGTACCAGATTTAGCACGTGGTATTTTAGATGGACATATCGTATTAAAGCGTGAGCTTGCAACGCTTAGTCATTATCCTGCAATTTCAGTATTAGATTCAGTAAGTAGGATTATGGAAGAAATTGTTTCGCCACATCATTGGCAACTTGCAAATGAAATGAGAAAGATTTTATCAATTTATAAAGAAAATGAATTGTATTTTAAGCTAGGAACGATTCAAGAAAATGAAGAAAATGCTTATATTTTTGAATGTAAAAATAAAGTAGAAGGCATAAATACATTTTTAAAGCAAGGTCGATCGGATAGTTTCCAATTTGATGATATCGTTGAAGCGATACAGCATATAGTATAAGGCCTCTGCCCAAGAGGTCTTATTTTTTTGTTTTTTAATATTTCACAGATTTTTTTGGAAAAAAACTATATAATAGAAAAAGAGAACGTTATAATAGAAAGGGGCTATGAAAACAGGTGGATAAACAGCAGTACGACACAATAAAATTGCAAATAAACCAAGAAAAAGAACATATTTTAAAAGAAGTGTATGAATTAACAGCTGAAAAAAGAAAAATAGAACAAAAAAAAGAATATGATTTATATGTTGTGAAATCGCGTAGTAAAGTCGTACAAACTGGGCAACGTATTATGGCTGGAATGCTTTCTTCACATACGTTTTCACCTGAAAGAATAGAAGAATGGAATCGAAAAATTAAAAAAACGGAAGGTTTTATTCAAAAAACTGAAAGCCTTTTAGAGCAAGTAAAAGAAAAAGAACGTGTCATTGATGAGATGTATCAAGAAGATTGCAAAAAGCTTGCGAAAGCACAAGAAAAGCTGGAAGAAAAAATGCTTCTGGATTTGAAAATGTGTATGAATGGATGAGGTGAATGTAGTGATACAGTCTGTATTACCGGTGCAACAAAGTTTACCTCCGCAAAAAGAAAAAGGGCTAGAAGTACAATCAAAAAATGAAGATTCTTCATTCGATCGTACGATGAGAATGGAAAATAAAAAACAGCCGCAAACGGAGAAAACGAAACGAGAAGAAGCACCAAAAGAAGAGAGAAAAGATTATATTCTTTCTAAAAAATCGGTAACGGAAGAAGAACCTATTGTAAAGAAAGAAGAAAAAAAAGAGACAGAACAGTTGTTATTAGCTGTATCTGAGCAAATGGTTGCAATTGAGCAATTACATGTGCAGCCGGAATTGTTATATCAATACATACAAAAAATACAAGAGCTATATAAAGAATATGGCAATATTAAACTTAATGAATTACCTGCAGCTGAATTACAACAATTACAAGAACTTCTTTCAAATATGAATATCAAAAATGCTATATGTTTAGAAGATACAATGCAAATGGTATTAGACAAAATGAAGATGCCAGAGCAAGCGATGCAAGCATTGAAGGCTGTAGAAACAGAAACTTGTAATATTGCAAAGAAACAAGAAGAGTTTAAAGACGTAGATCTTCCGAAAGCTGAGAGCGATGATGCAAAGATAGAGTTGCCAGAAGTTGATGCATTAAACGATTCGAGCTCTGCAGGTGCAGAATTATTAAATAAAACGACGAGTACCGAACAAATAGGGAAATCAAATAGTGGTGCTGAGAAAGTTTCATTACCTGACTTAGGAAAGAAAATGGAAGCGCAAGTAGAAGCGCTGCAAAAATTTGTAGTGAAACAAGAACGTGTTTTATTCCAGTTAAATCCAGAAAAACTTGGTACATTAACAGTGTTTATGAAAAAACACGGAGATCAAATTGACGTTCACGTAGAAATGGAAAAACACGATGCGAAAAAACGTGTTGAAATCATTTTTGATGAATTGAGATTAAAGTTAAAAGAAAAAGAAATCAATATTCAAATTAGCTATTCAGATAAAGATGAAAATCGTAAAGAACAGCGAGAACAAGAGCAAAGGCAAAAACAGAAATTAGCAAATACAAATCATGAAAAACAACAATCAACAGAATTTGCGGGATTATTGGAGGAATAAAGCGTGCCAACAGTTGGATTAAATACAACGAGTACAAATCATATTCCGTTACAAGCAGGAGCGCAAAAAAGTAATGTACCTGTTAATGGTGTACAATCGCCAGTGCAACAAAGTAATGGAGTTTCAGCAGGAGCGCAAAAGACTCCTGGGGTAATGGGGAAAGATGATTTCTTAAAATTGTTTTTATCAAGTTTCCAACATCAAGATCCATTTAATGCGATGGATATGAATCAAATGATGAATCAGACAGCGCAGTTATCTCTTATGGAACAAGTACAGAATATGACGAAAGCAGTAGATAAGCTGCAATCAACGATGTATTCAACAGCACTTGATGGTGGAATGAAGTTTTTAGGGAAATACGTAAGAGGTGTTGACGGGGACGGAAACAAAGTAACCGGTCAAGTAGAAACGGTTCGTCTTGCGGAAAATAACGATGTACAGCTCGTTATTAATAATAAAGTTGTCTCTCTTCGTTTCGTTGAGAGAGTGTCTGATAAACCGATTGGGGAAACGAATCCAGAAGACGCAAAGAAAGACAATCAAAAAGTAACTGAAGAAGTAAAAACTACAAATTCATAAGGAGTGTCCATACGTTATGATTAAAGCGTTATATACAAGTATTACAGGGATGAATGCAACACAAAATGCATTAAGTGTAACTTCAAATAATATTGCCAATGCACAAACAGTAGGTTATAAAAAACAAAAAGCAATGTTTGATGATTTACTATATAACAATTCGATTGGTGCAAAAGCCGATGATAAATATGCTGGAACAAACCCAAAAAGTATCGGTAACGGTGTAAAATTGAGCGGAACGGTTACCGATTATAGTGATGGTACAATTACGTTAACAGGTGGTAAAACACAAGCAGCAATGGAAGGTAATGGTTTCTTCGTTGTAGGTGATTCAAAAGGCGGAAATATGGAATTTACTCGTAAAGGTACGTTTGGGATATCTTCAGATTACTATATTACGAATACTGAAGGTCAATACGTATTTGCATACCCTGCAAATGAGGCAACTGGTGAAGTTGATTTATCTGGAATTCCAGGACCGTTGCAAATTCCAATGGGAACGGCAATTGGTGGTATTCGAACATCAAAAGGTGTAGTTGGAGGGAATATTCCAGCTGATGCAAAAGCAATCTCACAAGAGATACCTATATATGATAATGCTGGTAACACTTGGACGATGCGTGTGGAGTTTACACAAACGAGCGAACATAATTATTCATATAAAGTACAGATGCGCAATGATTCGAAAAAAGAAGGGTTTAAGGATGTTGAAGGTGCAGGCGGTAATATGGCATTTGATGCTGTTGGAAATCCAAGTCCGAAAGAGCAAGCAGCTAATATTCCATTTAATGGCGGCAATATAAAACTAGACTTAAGTAATTTAACGAATCATCCAACAGATAAAACATTATCAGTAACAGGCGTAGATGGTAGAGCGGCGGCGACTGTTAAAGATTGCTTCATTGCTGATGGTGGATATGTGATGGTAAAATATTCTGATGGAAGCATGAAAGCTGCTGGCCAATTAGCTGTTGCGATGTTCCCGAACGAAGGCGGACTAATGAAAACTGGTAATGGTAACTATACAGCGACGAATACGACGGGTATTTTAGCTCTTGGTGCATCTGGACAAAATGGAGCAGGAAAAGTACGTGGTAGTGCACAAGAAGGTGCAAACGTAGATTTATCTGTAGAATTCGTTGACTTAATGTTATATCAACGCGGATTCCAAGGAAATGCGAAAGTTATTAAAGTTTCAGATGAAGTATTAAATGAAGTTGTAAACTTAATTCGATAATATATATCGCATGGAAAAAATGTAATGGAGTAGAAAGGGTTTTTTATTCGTATGACAAGACAAGAGCGAATTTTACAATTGCCTTTTTTCGAAAATAAACGTGAACTTGCCGAGCAAGTATTAAAAATAGAACGAGAAGAGCATGTATATTTACCAGATCAATTTGAAATTAAGCAAGTGCCTCCGTATTCATTTGGCGAAAAACAAGCGATCATTGGCCGTATCCATGAGTTTTATTTCATAAGTGTTGGTAGCGATAGTGTTTGGAAGTATCAACTGTTTAAGGATGAGATGAAGTGTCGTGAGTTTTTTGTTATGTTGCCAAATATTACGGATCAGCAGATAGCGTTTTGGTTTAATAACATAGAGTTATTGAAAGGTTCTTAAAAGCACTTTTTAGGTTTTGAGAGAGGACCTGGCGATGTTTTGGAGCGGTTAGTGCCTAATAGAGTCCCGACCGATGTGTAAGACCAGAGATATGTAGCGTTACTAGAGTAGTGTGGTAGTGTAAGAAGTGGTAATATAAAATAGTTTTAAGTTAATTTAAGGTAGTTGTATATACGATTAGACTGAATTTCTATAAAAGGAGAGGTGAGGAGGATGGCGCAAAATAAGTATCGCGTTACATTCATTTCGCCGAGTGAGATTGAGCAGCGGACTGTAATGGCGGCGAATAGTTTGCCAGATTTAATTCGTAAAGTAGAAAGTATTATCGCAGATCCAAACGGTTATTTTGTGAATGATAAAAAAAATAATTGTTATTTTAAAGTGATTAAAGAAAATGTTACGTTTATTCAATATGAGTTACTATTTTCGGATAAGGAAATTCATATTGAAAAATTAAAACATATAGCACCGGTAGTATTAAAACGATTATTCGAAAAAATAAATGACCCGGAATTATATGCACTCGCGCTACTTGATGTTGATATAGCAACGAAAGAATATGTGCTAGCAGAAATGAATTCTGAACTGAGAATAAGAGTAGAGACAGAGCTTTCGAAAAAATGGGAAGCAATGCCGACGGAAATTGTAGGTGCACAAGAAGTTTTATTAGAGGCACTTGCTTCGTTTATACAAGATTAATTGTTTTTTTATAAAATGAATCGTTCGACTATCTATATTTTTTATATAGGTAGTTGACTTTTTCTCTTTTATAAAGCTTAATAATTAGATATACGGAATTAATGGAAGGGGAGCGACACCTTTATGTCACAAGCACAAAGTATTTTATTAGAAAGCGGAACAAATGAATTAGAGATTGTTACGTACACTGTTGGTGAAAACCTATTTAGTATTAATGTAATGAAAGTACGTGAAATCATTAATCCATTCCCTGTTACAACTGTGCCAGAATCTCATCATGCAGTTGAAGGTGTTGTTCAAGTACGTGGTGAAA
>Ga0102589_1003774_pt1 | contig 15183 bp, 13 predicted proteins | sample AraplaMF_Col_mLB_FD_76858 | JGI IMG/M metagenome (GOLD analysis project Ga0102589, IMG submission 76858) | Arabidopsis root microbial communities from the University of North Carolina, USA - plate scrape MF_Col_mLB | ecosystem: Host-associated > Plants > Roots > Endosphere | place: USA... | reverse complement strand
ATTTGCTTCAATATTAGATTCTGTTTTCATAATTTCAATAGCTTGTTTTGCAATCCATAAATGTGTACTTTTATCAGAATGATACGGAGCTTCTGCAGACCATCTTGCAGTAATAGGATCATTCTCAGTTAAATCAATTTGATCGAGATGAGCATAGCTACTTTGAGGAGATACTCCTAAAATAGTTAAAGTCACTCCAGCTATACATAGTGTTGATGCGAATTTTTTCATTTTTTATTTCCTTTCTAAATATAAAGATTCTTATGCAAATATTCATCATAATAACGTAATATCAACAGGTAAATATCTCTAATAAAAGTGCGGTTAGCAAAGACTAACTGCTTAATATTTCTCTTAAAGGGATACCGCCACATCGATCAACTTAAAAGTTTTAAATAGACACTAAACAATAATTTACTTTCTCTACCTCTAGTTATATATAAAATCGCGTCTTATTTAAACATATATTTTTATGCAATTTCGCATATACAAATATAGGGAATTGAATACCCTTCCATTTATTGTATTAATGAATGACCGTTGTCTTTAGATAATTGAAATTATGATGTTTTAAAGAATTCAGACGTAAAATTCATGCAAAAAAGAGCACCGCTATCTGTAGACGGTAAATGTAAAGCAACTCAAAAATATATAATAAAAGTTGACTTTGGTTTGAATCCTGAGATAAGAAACAGACTTAATGGATTATATATGACTATTTTCTTTTTGGGAGGAGCCTTTGGTTCATGGATTGGAAGTTATACTTACTATAAATTTAATAGTGAAGTAACTTTGCTCATACATAGCAAAAAGTGATCAAACTTTATTTTAAGCCTACATTAAAATGACTCAAAAACTCTTAGCGTGGGGTTTTTCCGAAATGCTGGCGATACCCCACAAATGGATCGAGGTTGATATAATAGAAGGAAAAGAACAAATGGAACAGATACGAAAATCTCTGGAAAACATAGAGAAACAAAGCCTAACTAAAAAAGTGAAACCTCTTCGACTGTTTCTAAAGGAAATCGCGATTGGAAATATCCCTCTAAAATGAAATGAAATTGTTACCTGTTAAAATACAAATTAAGTATTACAGCAGCTATTTGGAATCTAATTGTAATTCAGCTTTGTCGTTTGTCAGTGTATTATCAGAATTACAATTTCCAGAGTAGATAGCTCTTGCTTCATCACACGAATCAGATTTTTCACATCCTATAAGCATTCCTAATGTTATAAACGATAATAAAATCTTTTTCATTATAATACACGCTCCATACTATTTAGAATGTTATGATGTTCTTAGACTAAGTAAAGTTTATAACATATATTCCCATAACAGAAAACATATGTATTGAATTAAAAAAACTGAGGAAGGTCAATTTTTGACCAATTTATATAATAGACTTCACCATACATGCCCGTCAACTAACTTAAGAAGTGGATTGTTCCCCAAACCGAAAAAATGAGTTAAACACTAGTCGTAAAGAAGCCATTTTTTCACTATGGGGAAACTTAAAATCTTAGCTTGATAGCAATGTGGTATTCTTTCTATCTTATGGTAGTAAAAAAGATTCTGGTACGAAAATGTTAGTTAGGAGCATAGAGTAGCAATTTCTTCTTCATTTCTATCTTATGAAGCTAAGCCAAATAATTTATGAATAAATCACTTCTGGTTTTGGGCAGACTTTTCCGGTAAAACAAGTTGCCCTTTTTTCATCATATGCATGACTTCAACACCACTCAATATAGAGATTGCTGTTTTAAACGACTTTAATCCTAACATAGAACGAACTCGCCTTTTAATAAACCGGTGGTCTTCTTCCACTATATTATTGAGATATTTAACTTGCCTTAGTTGTATACCTTCAGGCATATGTTTCTCTTCTCTTAACTCTTGAATTGCTACAGGATAGGCAGGGTTCTTATCTACTGTTATCACGCGAGGTTTAGAAACATACGAAAAAGCCAAGGCTTTCTTGAAAAAGCGCTTGGCTGCTTGTTTATCTCTTGATTTACTTAGATAAAAATCAATTGTATACCCTTCTGAATCGACTGCATGGTATTAGTACATCCATTGAGCTTTTACTTTGATATATGTTTCATCGACTTTCCATGAGTCATTTGTTGATTTAAGATGATGTCGTACTTTCTCTTCTAATTGAGATCCATATTGATGAACCCAGCGCATAATCGTTGTATGAGCAACAGATAAGCCCCGTTCCGCCATCATTTCCACCAAATCACGAAAGCTCAAGTTGTACCGTAGGTACCATCTTACTGTTTGCAAAATATTATCATGATGATAATGCTTCCACTTGAATAAATTTCGCTTTCCATACTGATCACTCACCTTTTTTAGAGTAATAGTATCAGTATGTCCAAGATTTAGAGATTACTTGCAATTATCTTGAAGTTTTTGCATCAGAGCCTTACATCTTATGTCCCCACTGGTCAAAATGATAATCTTTACCGTCGATTTTAAACCAACCGTCTGAATAAAGTGAACCAGTTACTATTATTTTAATACCTTTCTAAATTTACGACCAAAAGAAAGAACCATACCTGCAAGAACCATCAATACACCCATTGCTGCACTGTTATTTGTACTTGCACCCGTTTTTGGAAGCTCTTTATATGTATCTTCTTTTTTATCAGTAGTACTATTGTTTGAGATATTACTGTTACCAGTATCAGAGGCATTGCTGTTGTTAGTACCAGTACTGCCATTATCAGGACCGTTATCGTTGTCTGAACCATTATTTCTGTTATTAGAACCGTTACCATTGTCCTTATCTTTCACAACTACTTTTTGTATTGTAGTTACCTTATTACCTGCGGAATCTTTGACACTATATATTACTTCATAAGTACCGGCTTTAGATGTATCTACAGTTCCTTCATGCGTTACTTTAGAAGTAAGGTCACCACCTTCTTTATCAGTAGCTGATACTCCTGCCATTGAGGCGAATTGATTACCCTCAATAATTGTTGTTTCAGCAGGTACTTTTAGTACTGGTTTTTCATCTTTAACTTCTTCTCCAGCTTTAACCGTTACTGTTTGTTTCGCAGTTACTTCATGACCTTTAGTGTCTGTAACTGTGTAAGTTAATACGTAAGTACCGGCCTTAGATGTATCTACCTTACCATCAACTGTTACTTTAGAAGTAAGGTCACCGTCTTCTTTATTAGTAGCTGATACTCTTGCCATTGGGTCGAATGAATCTCCTACATTAATTGTTGCTCCAACAGGCACTGTTAATTTAGGTTCCATATCTGGAGTTTCTCCATTTTCCTCTACAATTACAGTCTGTGTAGCCGTTGCATTAACCCCTTGGGAATCGACAACCGAGTACTCCACAATGTAGTTACCTGGTTTAGAAGTATCTACATCGCCTTTATGTTTTACTATATTTGTTAAATCACCATCTTCTTTATCAACAGCTTTTACGCCTCTCATCGGGTCGAACATATCACCTACATGTAGTGTAGTTATAAACGGTACAGTTAACTCCGGCGCTTGTTTTTCCACAGCTTTTTCTTTTTCTTCCACTGTTACCTTAATTTTTGCTGCATCAAAAGCTTTTTGGACTGCTTGAGCTTCAGCCGAGTTCGCGCCATATTTATTTGTTGCAACTCGAAGGCATGCTGATCTCAATTCAAAGAAATCAGAAGTCATGTTTAGTTCATCAGTGTTTGCATAATAAAAAATATCAAACATTTTATCCTCGCCAATACCTTTTACAGTTACACCGTTATGAGTGCCACCTTTTGCAATTAAATATGCAACTTTATTAATAATACTTGAGTTGAAATGAACGCCTCCATCATCCTCTCCATTTAAATTAGTATATTTACTATAATCATCTGGATATGGTACTCCATTTGAATAATTGATTGAAGATGGATTTTTCATATCACGTAAAACTAATCCAGTTTGTTCTCCTATTGTCCAGTTAAAATTCCCATTGTTTATATATTTCTCAATAGCCGTCCCCATAATATCCGATAACGCCTCGTTAATCGCACCAGATTCTCCGGAATATTCAAGATTGGATTCGCTAGATGTAACCGCATGTGTAAATTCATGTCCCGCTACGTCAAATGCCTTCACCATAGGATCTCCATATACGAGCATACTACTATTATTAATATTAGCACTTAATGCATTTTTCCAATTTTTCGGATCGTTCGTATCCTCAGAATCCCAAGCGTGTACAACTGAAACTACCTTTTGTCCCTTATTATCAAAACTATTACGCTTGTATTTATCTTTATAAAAATCAAATACTTTTGTTGCTAAGTAATGGGCACTTACCGCTTTTGGATCATTAAATGTTGTTGAAGTGCTAGTTGCTAGTGTGCCAGGATAATAGCTTTCCTCTTTAGTAATATCTCTGTAATTCACATCATATGTTTCAATTCCTTGCCCCCTTGAATAATCAGCAAGTGCATATTCACCATTACTTTGTTTAGAAATACCAAATGTACGAGATATACCGAAAGCATCGTTTCCTGTTCCAGTTAATGATGCAAGATTGCTTTTTCTACTTTCCTCTAAGGCATCAACAAGCTTCTCACTTGCTTTTAAATCTGATTCTTGTACCATATTTTTTAACATTTCACCATTTTGAGCATTCACTAAATAAGTTCCAGATACATATTTTGGTGTTACTACAGCAAATGTAACCTGGTATGCATTACTGGCTTGTCCATTATTTTCATCAACAAAAATAACTTCCTTTACTTCTGGCTCAGAAATAAACTTGATATCATTCCCGTACTTCGTATAAATATATTGTTTCGCTTTTTCTTGTGATAGATTAATAGGCTTCTTTAAATCTTCTTGTTTTAAATTTTGCGCACTATCCCCTGAAACACTTTTAATAACACCCTTTTTATCTACGTGTGCAGTCAATTGATACCCATATACTTCTTTTCCTTCATATGTTTGTTGCATACGCACAAGTGTAGTCCCATCATACGAACCGCGTTTTTGAAGAACCTTATAATCTACTCCCATTTCTCCATTCACTTGTTTTGGAGACAAAGCTTGCTCTGTCTTTTCCTTAAGGGCATCTTTTACTACATTCTCTGGTGCCTTTTGTGATGGTTGTGTAAGTTCACCTGTACGGAACGAATCCTCCTGAATTTGAGCTTGTAATTGATCTGTTTCCTCTGCATGACCTACTCCAAATGGTATTACAGCTGTTAAAGCTAATCCTGTTGTTAATGCAACTGTAGCTGTTCTTTTTTTATTTTTCATGGTATTTACCCCGTATAATTTTCTGAAGTATTAAATCTATAAAATTATACTGTCTATTCCTATTGAAATAAAGAGAAAAATGAAGAAATTATAGTCGATGGACATGGGGTCACCATACAAAAAAAGAAAATTGTACGTTTGAACACATTTTGGACACAAAATAACCGGTACCTTGTACGTTAAGGAACCGGTTATTAATGTTACGAATCTTTTACTAAATTTAGTAATAATGAACTAAATTTATTTACATTGACATACTTGGTAAAAACTTCGCTATTAATACAATAATTGCCGCAAAGAATACCGCTTTAATAATGAATAGAATAATAATTGGAATCAATGCTTTCACTTTACTTAATCCAGCTGTAATATGTAATCCAAGCCAAATTAAGACTAAATTCCATACATAGAATATTTCAATTGTATTACCAATTCCATATGCAAATGTACCTTTCGTAAATAATAACCCTAAACTCGTATATTGGCTCATTCCACTACCAAAGATTAGACCTAAACTTGAATTAATAAGTCCACCAATAATAAGGACAATATTTGTATAAGCTACAATATTCAATAAGGTTTTATAAGGCGTATCATTACCAAAGAACATCATAAACATTTTATAAATAGCTGCTATGAATAGTGTTCCAACCATCGCACTAGCAAAGCTTGTTCCAATTCCAGAAATAACTTCTGATGTAAGTGAACTTTGTCCAGCCATTTCACCTAATTCTTTTTTCATTTTAAGCATCTCAGGTGAGGTATACATAACATACGCATCTAAACCACCTAGAAGCCCTTGTAACAATGCTACTAAGAGGAACATACCCCAAACTTTCTCGTTTGTTTTCATTCTTTCAAATTGTACTCCAGGAGATGTAATCATTCCAAATAATGATGGCTTTTTCGCACCTACATCTTGTGTATTAATATTCGCTTTCATTATAACGCCTCCTTAAAGGATGGTAAAAACAATTAACTCAAACAATATGTATGTGTAATAGAGATATTTATCTTTACTACACTAGTAAACTATTCGTAGCGGAGTGCTTCAATTGGATCTAATTTTGCAGCTTTATTCGCTGGAATTAATCCGAAAATAATACCAAGTGTCATTGAGAATAATACGCCTCCGACAACAACTTCCCATGAAACAAGTGGTGGCCATTTCGCAAATGTGGAAACAATATATGCCCCGCCATATCCAAGACCAATTCCGATCAAACCACCTAGAAGCGTTAACATAACGGCTTCAATTAAAAACTGTAATAAAATTTTACTACGCGTTGCTCCAAGCGCTTTACGTATCCCAATTTCGCGCGTACGCTCCGTTACAGATACGAGCATAATGTTCATAACGCCAATACCACCAACGACTAATGAAATGCCAGCGATACCACCGATGATCATTGTCATGATATTAGTGACTTTAGAAACTCCTTCTTGGAACTCTTTTAAGTTTACTAATTCATATTTACCTGGAATTTCACTCGGCTTACGACTATTTAATACTTCAACAGCTTTTTTTCCTGCTGATTCTAAATTGTCTACATTTTTAGCCTGAATTGCGATACTTTGAATTTCATCTGTTCCGTATAAAACAGGCCATAAGGTGAGAGGAATCAGTACTTCTTCAGTTTCAAATCCCATAAATTCATTATCTGATTTATAGACACCGATAATTTGCACCGGCTGTCCTTTCATTTCAATAATTTTCCCTACTGGATTTTCATCTTTAAATAGCGTCTCTTCTGCCTTCGTACTAATCATAACGACGTTATTACCTTGTGAAATATCTGATTCATTCAATGAACGCCCTTTGAGCATTTTCACTTTATTTACTTGAAAATACTCACTATCCAGTCCAATAACATTAATCATTGCTTTTTTATCGTTTATATCAAGTGTTTCCATCGTACTATTCGTCGTAATAACATGGGCAACATCTTTTACCTGTTTCACCTCAAGAATATCTTCTTCCGTTAATTTTGGTACTTCATGTCCACCCATAGCAAACTCATCATTAATATCCGGCTTAAACTGAATTGGCATAAGGTTATTACCAGAACCAGCGATTTTCGACTTCAGCATCGCTTCCCCGCCCTGCCCAATCGCAACGACAGTAATAATAGAACCTACACCGATAATAATACCGAGCATCGTCAAAGCTGAACGCAGTTTATGAGCTAAAATAGAAGATAGGGCAATTTTTATACTATCTAGTAAACTCATACTGCACACCTTCTATCTTCAGTAATTTCCCCATCTCGCAGTACAATGCGGCGAGATGAATAAGCTGCTACCTCTTCCTCATGCGTAACCATAACGATTGTCGTTCCTTCTGCATTAAGCTTCGTGAAAATATCCATAACTTGTTCACCAGACTTCGTATCAAGCGCACCCGTCGGCTCATCAGCCATAATGAACGTTGGATTATTCGCAATCGCTCTCGCAATTGCTACACGCTGTTTCTGTCCACCTGATAACTCACTAGGTAAATGATGCACTCTATCTGCTAACCCTACTTTGTCCAGTGCTTCCAAAGCACGCTTACGGCGCTCAGCTTTCTTCACCCCACCATATACGAGCGGAAGTTCAACATTTTCCACCGCTGAAAGACGGGGCAGTAAATTAAAATGCTGGAACACAAAGCCGATATATTCATTACGAATTAAAGCTAGCTTTGACTCATCTGCTGTTAAGATATTCACATCATTCAGCATATATTTTCCTTCTGTTGGGCGATCTAAACAACCGATAATATTCATAAGCGTTGATTTACCGGAACCAGACGGTCCCATAATTGAAACAAACTCACCACTCTGAATCGTCAAACTAATACCATGCAAAATCGGTACTGCCAATTTCCCTTGATAATACGTTTTAGCAATATTATTTAAAGTAATCATTTCTCTTTCACTTCCATTCCGTCATACACGTTGTCGGAAGGATTTTTAACCACCTTTTGCCCCACTGCTGCGCCTTCAACAATCTCTGTCCAGTCTCCATCAGTAGCGCCTTTTTTCACATTTTGTTTATGAAGCTTCCCTTTCTCCTCAATATAAACAAATGCATCATCGCCTTTTTCTACAATGCTCTTACTTGGAACAGCAATCATCGTCTTATTCTCTAAATTTACTTGTAAAGAAACGTGATAACCTGGAGATAAACCATCTTGGCTATCAAGACTTGCCTTATATGTATATTGAGACATATTTTGAGTTCCTTCACCAGCTGCTTGAGCCATCTCAGCACTCGTTGGGTATTCACTTACTTCCGTAATCTTACCTGTCCACTTCTTCTTATTATTTGCTTTCGCAGTTACAGTAAACGCTTGATCTTTTTGAATTTGTGACTTTTGAAGCTCTGTTAAAGTCCCTTGAACTTGGAACGGATCTTTAGAAGCAACTTGTAAGAATGCTTTCCCTTGGCCACCTAAAGCTTGAGATGAACTTTGTGCTGCATCTTTATCTAACTTTTGTACAACACCTGTAAAATTACTATAAATCGTAAGTTCTTTCTGTTTTTTACTTAACTCTTCTTTTTGTAACTTTCTTTTTTCTTTTTCAAGATCAGTTGTTTTTTGTGCCATTTCTAATTCGCTTACTTGCTCTTCCATTGGGTCTGTTACTTCTTTCCCAGCTCCACTATCTTTTGCCTTCTTAATTTCGTTCTTCAATGAATCAATTTTCTTTTTCCCTTGATCATAACGCATATCAGCCATCTTCTGATCAAGCTCAGCTTGTTTCACCTGTAAATTAATTTCTTCATTATCATAAGAGAATAATTTCGTTCCCTTTTCTACCTCTTGTCCTTCTTTCACTGCAATATCTTTCACTTTTCCTTTAGTTGGATCCGCATAGAAGCTTTCAATATTCCCTGGCTTCACCTGACCCGAAATTAACTTCGTATTATTTAGCTTACGCTCTGTCACTTTCTCAAAACTTACAGCATCCGTCTTCGTTGTATCTTTCTTCTTACCTTGCATAACAAAAATATTAACCGCCGCAACGATAACAATTAGTACAATAACCCCGACAATAATCCATTTTTTTTTCTTATTTGGAGTACGAACTGTATTTGGTAACATAATCTTTCCCCTTTCAAAATTAAATATTACTAAACATATAGTAATTAAATAATATAACACGAAAAATACTCATAACCAATATGTAATATTGCATATAATTAGATTAAAAGATTTTTATAGGAATTAATATTTAGTTAAATGAAGATAGAAATTGTAGGAAAATTTGGTTCTGGTGCAAAAACTCTAAAAATTTTGCAAATAATCTCTTAAACTTGGACATACTGATAGTATTACTATTACTCTAGAAAAAGGTATGTGATCGATATAGAAAAGGAAAATTTGTTCAAATGGAAGCATTATCGGCCGGAACTAATCTTATTAACAGTAAGGTGGTACCTACGGTACAATTTGAGCTTCCGTAACCTGGTGGAAATGATGGAGGAACGAGGCTTATTCATAGCTCACACAACGATTATGCGATGGGTTCATTAATATGGACCTCAATTAGAAGAGAAAGTACGATATCACCTTAAATCAACAAATGATTCATGGAGAGTCGATGAAACTTATATTAAAGTGAAAGGGCAATGGATGTATTTATATCGTGCTGTTGATTCAGAAGGGAATACCATTGATTTTTATCTAAGTAAATCAAGAGATAAACAAGCAGCCAAGTGCTTTTTCAAGAAAGCCTTGGCTTTTTCGTACATTTCGAAACCTCGTGTGATAACAGTAGATAAAAACCCTGCCTATTCTGTAGCGATTCAAGCGTTGAAAGAAGAGAAACATATGCCCGAAGGCATAAAGATAAGGCAAGTTAGATATCTTAATAATATAGTGGAATAAGATCATCGTTTTATGTTGGGGTTTAAGTCATTTAAAACTGCAACTTCTATATTGAGTGGTGTTGAAGCCATGCATATGATAAAAAAGGGATAGATTGATTTACCGAATCAGTCTGTCCAAAATCAAAAAGAGTTCATCTACCAAGTGTTTGGACTTATAGCATAAAATACGATTTCACTAGGAATCTACTATTATCCGTGTTTTTCTTCATATATTTGCACCAGAACCGAAAAAGAATCCCTTATGATGTCTGGGATTCTTTTTCTTGTTAAAGTTTTATCAGACAAATGATCTGCACATCAATTTATTTTTGATATACAGATCATTTGTCTGATAATTTTTATAAATAATTGCGGAGTAATAAACTTACATAAATGCTTTTAAAAGTTCTTGAACTAATGGAATTGCCCCACCTATGAATTTTAAAACTGCCATTGCGATTTCCATAATCATTTCCTCCTCTTTTGTTGATGCTAAGATGTTATTTATCTTTATGCTTTTATTATAGTAAGCACTTATATCTTCATCAATATATTTTTATATGCAATATTGAATATATGAGACGACGAAATATCACATTTCCGTATTAAGAATATGTATTGGAAATTAAGTGTTCCCTCAAACAAAAAAAAACTTGTAGTTCTTCTACAAGCTCTTTTTTGTTAGTACTAATGTTAACGGTTAAACAATTTAAACAGGTACTAAGACCAAATCCATTGATCATCATTATTTTGATTTGAAGTTTTCGATTCTTGAATTTTTTTAGATGTTGTTTTCTATGTTCCAATTTATAGAACTTCCGCCCCATTGTGCAAATTCCATATTATTTACTTTAACTTTGTCACCGACATTGAGTTTTTGTCCCTGTGTTAAGTAAACTTCTAGAATTTCATCTCCACCGTTGATTTTAGGATATTTAACAAGTACATAATCTATAGGCACGTTTACGTATTCATCAATTTTTCCTTTTTTACTAACTTCTCCTATTACATAATCAGGTCGACCATTTTCTTTTAAATGCATTCCTGGTGTTAATGATTTATTTTCAATAGAATTTGCAATCATATATTCAGTAAAATTGCGCATCATGGTACCAGTAACTTTTACTTGATCTCCTATTTTTACATTTGGTATAGAATCAAAATTGATACTGATAGGATCTGTATATTGTTTTGATTCTACAAAAATAACATTATTACTAATCTCAACTACGTGACCTTCAATTGTTGATATATTTGATTCAATAGAAGCTGCACTAGCTTTTGTTACTTCTATGCCTGGTAAATTTGTTCCTGCAAGTGCTGCTACTCCTAATGCACCAGCTAAAACGATTTTTTTATACCCATTTTATAACATCTCCATTCATGTTTTAATTTTAATATTAACCTTATTGTAACTATTATAGTTACATCGATAATGATTATCAACCATGGATTGTATGCAATCTTACATATTTAAAAAATAGAACATTAAAATTTAGTGTTTTAAAAATGAGTGTAAACAAATATTCAAAAGTTTACTTTTGAGAAAGGTAAAAAGAGTCCTATTAATTTAGGGCTCTTTTTCGTTTTGGGGTAATTCTAAATTCTTAAGTTGATGGGCATAGGGTAGTAGCATCACATCGCTATCAAGATAAGAAAAGCAAATACCCCCAAACAAGAAGATTGACATGTCCAGATGAAAATGTACAATTTTTTGTTTAGGGGGCGTTATAAAGTTTTTAAGTTGATATGAGGTATCACCAAGTGAACTACTCGCCACTTAACGAAGCTTGAAGTGAGAGCTTCTCAGTTCCACGACGAAAGTAACCTTTCGTCTCCCTGAGCGTTACTTCGGGGTGTTCCACCCCTAGATGTCCAACGCTTGGACGCTCTCTTGGTACGGTTGATATTTTACGCAGGAACCGAATGGCTTGGTTTTCGCACTCTATTTTCTTCCTGCAACCTCATATATCAAGTTATCAAAGAACTTCATATAGTTAGTTTATCAAAAGTTTTTGGCTATGCCAAACCGGAATTCATCTCCCACCTACCGTTGGGCTATCGCCCTTCACACGCTTGAGAAAGGAGAATTCTTTCGGTAAATTCGTTAAATTTTTACCAGCAGTAATACGCCCTTATAATGATGATATAATAAACCACTCAACTTCATTTTCTTTTTATTGATGGGATTGCGCATTTGAAATTGCATTATATAAAAACTGTGCATACTGTTCACGTGTTACGTTCATATCCGGAGCAAATTTCCCTTCTCCAACTCCTACTGCAATATGGTTCGATTGCACGGCACTAATCGCATCTTTTGCCCATGAATTTGCTGGAACATCGTTGAAATTATGTGGCGCCTTTACATCTAATCTAAATGCTTTCTTAATAACTTGTGCCATTTCTGCACGTGTTAATGTAGCTTTCGGTCTAAAGTTTCCTTGATCATCCCCTTGGAAAAATCCTAGCTTAGTTAAAGCCAATATTTCCTTAGGAAACATTGTTGAATTTCCATCGATATCTCTGTATGGATTTTCATATTTATCTTGTTTTTCTATATGCAAAGTACGGTAAATTAATGCAGCTACTTGTTCCCGTGTTACATTATCACCCATACCAAATATCCCATTTCCATAACCTGCAATAATTCCTTTATTCGCTAAATCATGAATTGCATGAAATGCCCAGTGTTCTTGTGGGACATCCTTAAATATAGTTCTATTTACTCCTGCATCAATTTGTAAATCATTTTTTATTACATCCCAAAGTGGATTATCTTGACGTTTTGGTTGCCCCTCTTCATCCCATTTTATTTTTTCTGTTCCTAATTCATAATTCATTCCTGTCCAAGTATCTTCACGGAATGCATAGAATGATTTATGCCATCCTTTCTGATTGAATATAGAAATTAAGTCTTGCATGTATTGGGGTGCTCCAGGAACGGTACGATTAATTCCAAATTCCTCAGCAATGATTCGATTAGATGGTACATGATTTTCCTGAGACCAATTTTGCATAGGCTGTAAGAATGTATTTAATCCATCTTTATCCCACATCATAGGTGTTTCTAAATCTCCTACTTTTACAATTCCAGGATATTGATACTCTTTATTTTGATTTTCACGTTGACTTGTTAATTGATATGGCTCATACATATGAAATGCATACAATGTCTTATTATCTTTAACTGGTTTAAGATATTTAAAAGCCCAAGGTGTGGCATATAGACCTGAATCTAAAATAATAGGTGTTTCTTTATCTACTTCACGAATTGAAGTAACAACTTTTTGATAAAATTCATTTAAATCAGCTGGGGTTCCCTTCACTTTTGAATACCATTTCTCATAATCTTCCGTCCAAAAATCATTATATCTATTTTTCTTAGATGTTTCTGGATGTGGTTCATTGATAATGTTGTAACCAACCACAGCTGGATGATCTTTCAATTCAAACGCAAGGTCCTTCCAAAATTGGCTTGCTTGTTCTTGATATTTCTCTTCTTCCCAAATTCTATCATCATTCTGATTATTGTTAAATTGACGCCAACGATCACCAGGTAATGAAAGCATTGTAAGTACAACTTTAATTCCTTGTGATTGTGCAGCATCTAAATCTGCTTTCAATTTTGCTACATCCTCTTCCACCAATCTTTGATAATTATCTGCATTACCGATAAGAAAATCTTTTCCTGATGTATCTGGTTTGTCTTCAAATAAGAAATCCTTATCTTTTGCCCATTTATCAGGTGCTAAACGAACATATTCAATATGAGCTTCCTTTGCACTTTTGTAGTTCTCAGGTAATGAAGTGCTATTCATAAAATTAGTACCTGTTCTTTTAGAATTCCAAAAATCCATCTTGGAACCTGCACTTTTGTATGTCTCAGCTTTCACATTCATTTCTTGTATCCCTAAGCTCATCATGCCTATTAATGCGACTATCGGTATGATTTTTTTCATAACTTCTCCCTCTTTCCATGTCAGTTTCTTATTATAAAATAAATCACTTATGTTACAGGAAAGTGACAATTTCAAAAAAATTAATTTATCAGCATTGGCAGGTAAAGAGGGAGCAGACACAAAAACAGGCTGTGGAGAAAGTCTTCTTCACAGCCTGAGAACAAGTTATATATCCAAATATGACTTGTTCCTTTCACTATTTAGTTTTTATCGTTTGTTATAGTTGATATAACTAGGGTCATTATAAACCCACTGATTCGTTTCAATTCTTAGCCAACCATTCTTTTCTTCATATACTGTAACTTTTTCACCTTTACTTGCCTTTCTAACAATAGAGTAGTTTGTACCTGCTCCACTCCGAACATTTACTCCAATACCATTGATTTGAGCCGTTCCAATTACATTTTGAACACTACCAGTTTCAATTACTTGAAGCATGTTTAGAATGAATGATGCTGTTTCACCACGAGTTGTTGTTCCTTTAGGGTCATATTGATTGTCACCCTTACCTTTTACAATACCTAGTCCATACAATCTTTGTACGTCTTCTTTATAGATAATTTTGTCTTTGTCTGAGAATGGTAAGTTTGCAACTGGCCCCCATAGACCTTTATACTGTAAAGCCTTGTTTACAATAATTGCTGATTCTTCTCTTGTAATAGGTGTGTTTGGGTCAAAATAACCGTCACCTCTACCTGCAATGATACCTGCACTTGCAGTGCGTTTAATACCATCTCGTAAAGTTGAGTTTGCATCGTTTAGGTCTTTAAATGAAATATCTCCAGCGGGCAAGTTTAGAGATTTAGAGATTAATTGAGCAAATTCGGCTCTTGTTACCGCTCTATTAGGTGCGAAAACACCGTTTCCTTCCCCTGCCATAATACCCCTTCTATTTAGCTCTCGAATAGCCGGCTCATACCAACCTCCAGTAATGTCGTCTTTTGGTTGATAAAGATTATTATAATACCCTCCAGCACCATTTACGAATGCATCCCATTGTCCATTATTAATCATGTTAGCAGGACAATTTTTACCGCTCCACCTTTGATGTTTTACGATGTTATTTAACGGTACACCAGTTTCTTTCATTAAATAAGCTAC
>Ga0102589_1003772_pt1 | contig 15185 bp, 11 predicted proteins | sample AraplaMF_Col_mLB_FD_76858 | JGI IMG/M metagenome (GOLD analysis project Ga0102589, IMG submission 76858) | Arabidopsis root microbial communities from the University of North Carolina, USA - plate scrape MF_Col_mLB | ecosystem: Host-associated > Plants > Roots > Endosphere | place: USA... | reverse complement strand
CGCGCTGATTCCGGCGGCGGCGCTGTTCACGGTGCTGGCTGTTTGCGTGATCCCGCGGCACAACACTGTGCAGAGTCAACCCTCGCAGGTGGCCTGGACGCAGCTCTTCTTGTTGGCCGGTGCGGTGTTTGCAGTTTCCGCCGGCAGCGTCAGCACCCAGGCCGCCTGGAATGCCGCCGGCGTGGGCGCGGCCGTTGCGCTCAGCGCCCTGCTCGTCATCATCGACAAGCGCGCCATCAACCGCTTGCTGCCCCGGGACGCCTTTCGCTCCGGCCCCATGGGTGCGCTCTACCTGGCGATGGGCCTGCTGGGGATGACGGTCACATCCACCGAGATTTTTTCGCCGCTGTTTTTCCAGGTGCTGCATGCGCAGACGCCGCTCGCATCGGGTTACCTCGCCGCCATCATGTCGGCGGGCTGGACCCTGGGCTCGCTCATCAGTTCCAGCGCCACCGGCGTCCGGGCCAGGCTGGCGATCCGCATCGCACCGGTGCTGGCACTCGCCGGCCTGGTGGGCATGGCGGTGCTGATGCCCTCACCCAGCAGCGGCAACTGGCAAGTGCTGGCCCCCCTTTGCATCGCCATGGTAGCCGTGGGCTTTGCCGTCGGCATCGCCTGGCCGCACCTGAGCACCCGCGTGCTGCAGATCGCGCCGCAGGGCGAGGAAGACCTGGCGGCCTCGTCCATCATGACGGTGGAGCTGTTTGCCACGGCCATGGGCGCGGCCCTGGCCGGCATGGCCGCCAACCTGGGCGGACTGAGCAGCCCGGGCGGCGTGCCTGGAACGGCTGGCGCCGCCCAGTGGCTGTTCGCCGTGTTCACCATGGCGCCCGCACTGTGCATGCTGACCTCGCGGCAAACGGCGACCCCAGACTCGCCAGCGACCAGGCAGACAGCCGACAGTGCCGCATAGGGCGCACCGGCTACGTTGAGGTATTACTTCCGCGAACGGAGCGCGTCCACGCTCCATGCGCCACCGCCGGCAGCGGCAAAGAACAGGAAGACGAAGCAGAACAGCACGGCCGACTCGCCGCCGTTGAGCATGGGCGAGAGCACAAAACCCTTGGAGGCGTGGCCGATGAAATAAGCAAAGGCCAGCAAGCCCGACAAGACAAAGGACACAGGCCGCGTGAACAGGCCCAGCAACAGTAGCGCGCCACCAAAAAGTTCAAGAATGCCGGCAAAGCCGATCAGCGACAACACCTGCAGCCCGTCGAAATAGGCCACATGGGGAAAGCCCAGCAGCTTGGCCGTGCCATGTTGAATAAGCAAATAGGCCGAAACAATGCGAAGCACCGACAGCGCGCGCGAAGTGAGTTGTGGGTTGTTGTTGGCAAACGCCATGGGAATCCTCCGTTAAAAGGATGTGTGACGGGGCCAGGCTGAAAAAGTTCAGCGGGCACGGCGGAAAGTTGCCGATGCGCTTTGGCGCGCAACGAGGCCGGAAGTCCCGGCTCTCCATGCGCATGCCCTGCTCATTAGAGCACCGCCGCCAGCTGGTCCAGGTCCAGTGAAGGGACGAACTTGGGGTTGACATAGCGCTTGCGGATCTCGGCCTCGGAGAACTCCACCATGTCCGCGCTCTTGGCGCTGTCGCCGCCGCCGGCAATCCAGGCGCTTTCCCAGATATGGGCCAGGTTGCGTATGCCCAGGGCCATGACTTTGGCCGTGTTATTGCCGAACTGATCCCACAGGCCGTCTATCACCGCGCGCGAGGCGCCCTCGCCAAGTTCAACATAGGCATCGCAAATCTCTGAAGGCGGGATCAGCCGGGCGACGTCATCCATGAGCTTGACGGTAGCGATCGCGGCCTTTTGCCCCTCGTCGATTTTGGCCAGCGCGGCGGCCGGCTTGGCCAGCACCTTGTCGATGGCCTCGAACAGCTCTTCGGCCTTGGCGTCAATCATCTTGGTTTCGTAGATGGAATGCACGCCTTTGGCGGGCCAATCCTTTTTCGGCTTGCCGGTGCTGGTGACGCCTTCCGTGACCTGGTCCTGGTAGCCGTCGGCCAGGAAGGAGCCGTGCAGCGGCTGGCAGGCATCGCCCACATAGTGCGCCAGCAGTCCCGCCGCCGCCACATAGCTGGCGTAGTCTTTCTTTTCGACATAGCCGACCATGGCATCGTAGAACTGCCAGACGCGAAAAGGCAGGCAGCCGCGCGACTTGGAGGCGGTGGAGCCCACGCTGTCGTAAAAGGCCTGCCAGTATTCGATCGCCACCCTGTCCGTGTCCTGCATGCACAGCTCGCGCAGGCTGGGCCCGTCGTTGGGGCCGGGCACGTCGATGTCGGCATAGTGCGTGGGGTGTTCCGGCCCGCTGTTAAAGCCGGTGTCGCGCCCGCCCTTGACCTTGCCGGGCTGTTTTTTCCAGATCACGTCGGGCACGTCGGCCAGGGCGATAAAACCCGTCGTGTCCTTGAGCGCCTCGTTGATCTTGCCGGGCGCGATGTCGGCGCGGTCAAAGCTGATGCGCAGCGCATTGGCCGCCAGCAGCTTGGCAAGTTTTTTGTCCTTGACCTGCTCGACCGCGACATTGCCTATGCTGTAGTGGCCGGTCGCGCCCCAATAGGGCTGGGCCGCCGTGTTGTGGGCCGACACCAGCTCCACGTCCAGCAGCTTGCAGACATTGCTGAGGTTGGTCGCCAGCGCGAAGTTGTAGGCCCCGCCGTCGACGCTGAAGGTCTGCGCGCCCCATTCCACCGCAAGCGGGCGATAGACGGGTTTGCCGGCTTTCTCCTTGGCGTCCTTGTCGTCCTTGCTGTCTTTATCCTCTTCGACCTTGAGGTGCCAGACTGTGCCGGAGTCGCCGGGCTGGGTCTGGTGGGCCGGATCTTGCGGCGCGATCAGCAAATCGGCCACGTAGTCATAGCCACCCACCGATTTGTAGCGGTAAAACAGAGCCTTGATGCGCCCCTCCAGGTGGCCGGAGGCCGCACCAAAGGCCGACACCGGATGGTCTATCAGCTGCAGCCCCAGGTTCTGCTCGTTAAGGTCGGCCAGCGCGCCGACCTCGCCTATGCCGTAGACGCTGCTGGTCCAGTCCCGGGCGTCGTCGACCTCGACCAGGCCGACGTCCAGGTTCAAATAAGTCTGCTTGCCCGCAAAAGACGGATAGACCTCGGTGAAGGGCAAGCGCGTGAGCTGGCGCTCGGAGGCATGGCCGATTTCGACTTCTTCGCCGCGCAGCCGCGCATGGACGGGCTCACCGGGCTCGCCGCAGACATGGCGATTGGTCAGCGCGTAAATCGTGTGGCCGTCGCTGACCAGGCAGCCGGCGCTGGCCGTGCGCAGCAGGCCCTGGTTGCGGATCAGCAGCGGAAAGCCGCCGCCTATGGCCGCCTCGGGCCATATCCAGGATGGCAGCGGCTTGGTGGCCGGGGCCTGCGGCTCAACCTTGACGACACAGACAGGCACCACGCGGCCGTCGGGCAAATAAAGCATCTTGGGCACCATGTCCTGGGGGTGCAGCTTGCTGCTGGCAAAGGCTTTCTCTTCCACCCATTCATCCACCATCACCAGCATGCAGGGCCAGGAATAGGGACGCACCTCGGAGTTGGCGAAAGTGCGTTCCACTTTCTTTTTGCCTGCGGACTTTTTGACCGGGTTTTTCGCGTCGGGCCAGGGGTCGCTGCGCCGTATCAGGTACAAGCCCACCGCAGTGCCCACGACGTTGCGCTTGTTGAGCATGTGCACGTGGAACTGGTTGCGCGCATCCAGCAGGTCGCGCACGGAAAGGCTGGCGTAGTTGTTCGGGCTGCTCAGGATGTCCATGGAATCCCCCTTGTCACCTTGTGACTTTGTGACTTGTCGTATGGCACCGGGCCGCCCCTTGTGTGCAGATGATGCACTAGTGCGCCAGCCTGCAGGCATTGTGCGCAGCGCAAACGCCTTGATCAATCCTCCAATGAGAGGAGGAAACCAGGGTTTTGTGACACTGGCATGTCTGACCGGCATTTCTGGCCGGCACGCCTGTCCAGGCATTTGCCGCCCTCGCGGCTTCCCGCATGGGCCAATGCACACAACAAAAGAAGCAATGCAAAAAAAACATGGTCCAAAGCAATGTCTTTCCGGCGACATTGCGAGATCATTAATGCCTACAGCGAGCCAAAGCCATGCGTGCGAAATTCAGGGCAAAACCCGTAGCGCATGGGCCTCTCGCAGCGTCCCAAACCCTGTGGACCCTATGTGTGTGGAGGCAAGCCGCTTCGATACACAGACGAAAGTCACAATCCGCCGCCGGCAGTTGTCGCCACGGGGAAACATCACAAGGTGAATGACATGGAAGCCATCAACGCACCTCACGCAATGTCGATTTATCTGCCTCTGGCGCTGTATATCGTCGTCGCCGTTGTCGGCTGGCGGCTGATGAAAAGGCAGCGCAGGTCCAAGGCCGAAAGAGCCGTTTACTGGCAATCCTGCTACATCAAGCTGGACAACCTGGCCAGATCCCATCGTCGGCAGGCCGCGGAACTTGAAATCCAGGCGGAGAAATTCCGCTTGCGCTGGCAACGTGAGCAGCGGGCTCTGCAAAAAAGAAAGTTTGACGCGATGTTCGCAAGAAACAGTCCTGGGCCAAGCCGGGCACTGGGGCATTTCACCAGCGGCCAAAAACTCTCTTGACCAGGTAACCGAGCCCGGCCACACCCACCAGAACACCCCACTTGAAGTACCAGGCTGCCCACCACGGCAGCGCTTCCTCATAGGAAGCCGACGACAGGTCTTTGGCAGCACATCCATCCAGTGCCGGCCACCAGCACAGCCACAGCAGTGCCAGCAGAAAGGGCCAGACCGCCTTGGGACCCAATGAGGGAATGTCGCTCGCCAGCCGCCAGGAAAGCCCCGCCAGCAACGCCAGCACACCCAGGCGTGCCAGCACCGGGCCGGCCACCGCCATGTCCAGGCCCAGGTAGGCCGAAAATTTCCAGGCAACAAATGCCGCCAGGGCAACCACGGCGACAAAAAGAAGCCAACTGTCTTCACGGTCGACCTTGCTCATGTCCCCCCTCTTTTCATCGTTAAAGTTTTCATTGAAGACAGCAAATCACGCATGACGGCGGTCACGGACTGACCGACGGCAAGACGGAAATGCAGGGCTGGCGCGCAACTCATAAGTCCGAACATCCGGGGACAGGAATTGACTCACTGAATCCCGCGGCACCGACCTAAGCGCCATCGGCGGGCAAGCCCGTCAGCAGGGTAAAGCCCTGGGCCGTCAGCTTTTTTTGCACGTCCGGCAGGCGACCACCGCCATCCAGTTCGGCACCCGTGCGTTTGCGCAGCACAAATTCGATTGCCGATTCTCCGACCGGTGTCATGGTCTGGTCAAAGCGCGGCAAGCTGTAGCGAAAGGTAGCGTCCAGCAGTTCCACCTTGAGCACCTGTGCGGTATCACCCAGCGCCCGCAAGAGGTCCAGAACATTCAATGAACGCCCGCTCCAGGATTTTTCCTTCCACAGGGTGAAGGTCCATTTGTGGTCGCTGTTGAAGGTGGACGGAAAGCTTCCCTGCTCGTAGAGGTCCTCATCCGGCACCACACACACCAGATGCCCGCCCGGCCGCAGCACGCGAAACCAGTGGCGCAGCGCCACCTGCGGGTCCTGCATGTGCTCAAGGCAATGCGAGGAATGCACAAAGCCCAGGGAGGCATCCGGTACCCCTTCAAGGTACTGCGCATCACCGTCGGGCAAATCCCAGTTCCTGACCTGTCCCATGCCCGGAAAAAACTCCGCGTACAGCGACAAAGGGTCCGGTCCGCAGCCGACGTCAATGCCCGTACCCACAAAATACCGCGTGGCAAACCGGCTGTCGCCCAGCCGCCGCATCACCGCCTTGCTCGCCTCCCTCATATCGGCCTCTCAGGCTGTCGCATTCAGATGGGTGCCCAGCGCCCGCACCACCGGCGCCCACTCGCCCGGGCTCTCCTGGTTGAATATCCTCAGGCTGGGGTACCAGGGGCTGTCCTCGCGCGGCGCCATCCAGCGCCAGCAGGCATCAAAGCGCGACAGCATCCAGGCCGGGCGGCCCAGGCTCGCGGCCAGGTGCACGCAAGCCGTGTCCACGCTGACCACGCCGTCCAGGCAGGCCATCAGGCCGGCCGTGTCCCCGAAGTCCGCAAGATGGTGGCTCCAGTCCACGATGCTGCCCTGCCAGGCGGAAGTCGCGATTTCGGCCGCAGCCGGGCCCAGCTGCAGGCTGTGCCACTGCACACCGCGCACCGACAGCAAAGCCTCCAGGTCGGCGAGGCGGATATTGCGGCGCTGCGCCATGGCCTGCGCACCGGAGCCGCTCCAGACAAGGCCCAGTTGCCTCACCGCCCGGCCTCGGGCCACTCCTTTGGCGGAGCGCGGCATGGGCGCAGAACAGAAGCGGGCCACACGCTCACGCCAGAGTGCGACGCTCTCCGGGCTTGCGGAAAGCGGCGCCGGCGGCGGCAGCATAGCCAGCGTGCAACGCAGGTGCAGCGGCAAACTCAGCAGTGGCACATGCACATCATGGCCGTTCACGCGCCCGGGCAAGGCTTCTTCGGCAGGCAGCAAGGTGATGCGCTCGCGTGCGGCCATTGCGACCAGCACGGGGTGCAAGACGCGGCGGCAGACCAGCAACAAACCCGCCTGGGGATGCGCGGCTCTCAAGGCCGGCAAAAAACGTGCGAACTGCATGGCATCGCCCAGGCCCTGTTCGGCCCAGACAAGCAGGATCCGCTCGCCCAGCTCATCACCGGTCCAAGCCGGGCCATAGTCGCGCCAGCAGCCCTGGGCTTGCGACACCTGCCAGCGCCACTCGTGCGCGGGCCAGCCGGCTTCGAAGTCGCCCTCGGCCAGCAAGCCCAGCGCCCGGCTGAATTGTGATTCCGCATACGTCGGGTCAGCCGCACAGGCAGCTTCGACCAGCGGCTTGGCCGCAGGCCAGCGGCCTTCTTCAAGCGCCACGGCCCCCAACGCCGTGTATGCCTGTGCCTGCGCGCGGCCGTCGGCGCAAGCCGTTGCCACGTCCAGTTCGGCTTGCCACAAATCGCGCGCTTCCTGAAAGCGGTATTGCGCGCGCAGCAAGGCCGTCAATTGCCTCAACACGGCGTCTTTCTGCGTCGGCCCCAAGGCCAGCGCCTTGCGGTAAGCCTGCTCAGCGCGTTCGATCAAGTCAGGCCGCTGCGGCTGGTCCAGGGCCGAGCCGAGGTTAAACCAGTCATCCGCCGCCACCGGCCCCGCGGGTGCGGCGTGCCCTTTACCCCCGGCCGACTCGGGTTGCGTCAGGGCCAACACCTTCTCAAACGCTGCCTGCGCCTGGGCCGGCCGGCCGGCCTGAAACGCCAGCGCGCCCACCAGCCGCCAGGCTTGCACCGACCGGGGCTGCGCTGCCAGCACCTGTTGCACAAATTTCTCGCACTCTGTCCAGCGCTTGTCCGCAAAGGCGCGGTTGGCCTCCCGCAATAGCGTGGCTTCGGGTACAGCTGGCGGCACGGCAGAAGAGGGCAGGTCTGGAGGCGTGACGGGATGGCTTGCAGGTGTCATGGGTGAAGTCCCGAGATAGATCCAAGGCAGATAGAAGAACCATGACCGCGGGCGCTGGAGCTGGAGCTCTTTTCCTTACGCGTGTTGAGCGAGCGATGCCCAGGGGTAACCAAGCAAAGCGCCTTTTACGCGTCGAGACCACCCGGCGGTACACGACATGAAAATCGAGCATAGTTTTCCGAAGGACACAAAGGGAGCGACATTGTCTTTGTGCGGACAATGTGCGGCCAATTTATCCCCGCGCGGCCCCGCCGGGGGTCATCAAGGCGCGGCGGCCTGCCTCATCAGCACCATGAGCTCTTCCATCGTCGGTTTGGTGATATTCATGCGCGCCTGCCGGTGCTTGCGGGAAAACCGCAGCCAGGTCTCCAGTGAGCGCAGCTCCAGCATCCCGTAGTTCACTCGCAGCCAGCCCTCCGTGACCAGGTGGTGCATGGCGTCGGAAAAGACACTGCGCGAGACGCCGCAGACGGACGCAATGACTGTTTGCTTCACGGGAATTTGCACGGACGTTCCCTCGAGCCCGCGAGTGGGAGGCCGCGACGAGTTGTAATACAGCGCCTCGGCGAACAGCGCCAGGCCCATGACCACCCGCAGCGGCGGGCTGCCCTGCTTCATGAGCGCGATCATTTCCGAATGCTGCCGGCTGCGCCAGGCCATCAGCAGCGCAATGTAGCGGGCGAATTCCGGCTCCCCCTGAAATACCGCCAGCGCATCGGTTGCCGGCACGCACACCGCGCGAACCGGGGTCAGGCACACATAGTCCAGGGAAGAGGGATAGCGATTGAGCAAGGGCTCTTCCCCAAACCAGGTGCGGGGGCCATAGATGTTGACCTGGATGCAATCGCCCTCTTGAAGGGGGACGCTGGCGCCCACGAGGCCGGAAACGATGTAGGTCCAGGCGGCCACTTGCCCGCCTTTGGGCCAGATGACATCGCCTGCGCCGAAGGCGGCCATCTTCACGCGGGGCAACATGTGAAGCGAGGATTTCTCGCTGACCCCCAACCCCGTCAGCAACTGATAGATATATGCGCCGGACACTTGACCCCCTTCACATCGACCACTGTTGATAGGCCCTCTGGGCTGTTTTTCTTTGCTTCACGGGTCACAGGACCTTGAACACCCGGAAGCGAGGAAGCGAGGAAGCGAGCATAGGCCGCCGATGAACAAGCAGGCGCAAGACTGTCCGCAGAAAGGCAATCTCGGCGGCTTTTTTTGGGTAATTTTTCCCAATGCCTTGCTGACGAAAGCGTGGCCGTGACGCCTGGAGGTGGGCTGTCAGTGCAGCGATGCGCGGCAGCTGGCGTGCCGGCACGCCGCGGCATTCATGCGGGCGTCAGAAAGCGCTCCATGCCATAAGGCGCGGCCTCAAAGGGCAGCGACGAGCCGGTGATCTGCGCCGCAAGCATGCGGGCAGTGGCCGGGGCCGTGGTCACGCCCAGGCCTTCATGGCCGACGGCCAGCCACAGGCCCGGCTGGTGCGGGTGGCGGCCGATGATGGGCAGGCTGTCCGGCGTGGCGGCACGAAACCCTGTCCAGGTACGCAGGGTATTGAGACCCGCCAGCGCCGGGAGGTAGTCCAACGCACGGCCCAGCATGCGCGCCAGCATCGGCGCTTCAACCGCCGGGTCCGTGGTGTCGAACTGGCGGGAGGAACCGATCAGGAGCTGGCCGGTCGGGCGCGGCTGCACGTTGAAGGCCACCGACGCGCCGTCGCCGTGATGCGCGCTGCTGATGTAACCAAGCTCCACCAACTGGTGATGCACCGTTCCCGGGTAGCGGTCGGTGATCGCAAGGTGGCCCTTCTTGGGGCGTATCGGCAGGTCGGGGCAAAGACGGCGCGCCTCAATGCCTGCGGCCAGCAGCACTGCACCCGCGCTGCGCCAGCTGCCATCAGTCAGGCGGACGCGAGCGCCTTCGATGGCGGTAACCTCGGCCTGTTCGATTGCAATACTGCGCGGCGCCTGCGCGAGCAGCCAGCGCGCGGCGTTGGGCGCGTACACCACACTGTCGCCGCTGACCTTGAGCGCCCCCGTCAGGCCCGGCCTCAGAGCCGGCTCCGCAGCGGCCAACGTGGCGGCGTTGAGCAATTCGCAGGCGATGCCGTGGGCCTGCAGGCGGCGGCGCTTGTCTTCAGCCGCTTCCATTTCGGCATTATTGGCCGCCAGCCACAGCGTCCCACACGCCGAGAAGGCGCAGTCGGCATTCATGCGCGGCGCCCAGTCATGCCAGCGTTTCAGCGACTCATGGCTCAGCGCCAGTTCCGCCGGGTTATCGTCCATCACCACCAGGTGGCCCATGCCGGCTTGCGTGGCGCCGCCCAGGCCGGCGTCCAGCACCAGCACATCAAGGCCCGCACGCGCGAGCTCGTGCGCGCATGCCGCCCCAACGATGCCGGCACCGATCACGATCACATCAGCATTCACAGGCGTATGCCCCAGGCGAAGGGGTCGTCATCTTCGATCAGCAAAGTCGCTTCGGCGCTCATGTGCGCACGGCCGCGCAATGTCGGGATGACCTGGCCGCCCTCCAGGGCGTAGCTCGCCTCGAAGCGGCTGCCTATGATGCTGGCCTGCTGCCATACCTCGCCAGGGGCGAGCTTGCCGTCGGCCGCCAGGCAGGCGATCTTTGCGCTGGTGCCGGTGCCGCAAGGCGAGCGATCGTAAGCCTTGCCAGGGCACAGCACGAAGTTGCGGCTGTCGGCCCCACCGTCGTCATCGGCGAATAGTTCAATGTGGTCGATCTCGGCGCCGTCGGCTCCCGTGATGCCCTGGGCCGCCAGCGCTTCGCGCAGCGAGACGCTGTAGGCGGTCAAAGACTCCAGGTTGTCGCCGGCCACGCGCTGGCCGTGCTCGCTTACCAGGAAAAACCAGTTGCCACCCCAGGCCACGTCGCCGCGCACCGTGCCGTGGCCCGGCACCTCGACGGCCACCTGGTGCAGATGGCGCCGGGCCGGCACATTGCGCACACTCACCGAGCCGTCGCCATGCAGTGTGGCCGTGACTTCGCCGACCGGCGTTTCGATGCGGTGTGTGCCGGCCTGCATCAGGCCCAGGTAAGCCATCGAAGCCACCAGGCCTATGGTGCCGTGGCCGCACATGCCCAGGTAGCCTGTGTTGTTGAAAAAGATCACGCCGGCAGCGCAGGCCGGGTCTACAGGTTTGCACAGCAGTGCACCCACCACGACGTCGCTGCCTCGCGGCTCCAGCACGGCGGCCGCCCGCCAGTCATCGTGCTGCTGCGCCAGCACTGCGCGCCGCGCGGCCATGCTGCCGCCGCCCAGGTCGGGAAAACCTTCTACGACCAGCCGGGTCGGTTCGCCGCCGGTGTGGGAGTCAATAACCTTGATGCGTTTCATAGTGCGGACCTGTGGATGCGATGTTCAGTGTCAATGAAGCTTACTTCTTCAATCGTTCAGTCGTTCAGTCGTTCGGCCGTGTGAGACCGAAACGCCCGCGCAAAGCGGAGTCAGACCGGGATATTAATATATCAATGAGATATTAGAATTGACTTTATAGGGATTTGGGCAACTTGCCAAGCTGCCTTTTTACAAGGGGGTTGAGGTGCCGCGAAATCCCGAGCCAAGCGGCCGGAATACCGGCTTGCGCACGCGAGAATTCAAAACGCCGATGGCGCAGCGGGCAAGCCATCCATGTTGAGTGATTGGCACCGCAGCGCTACTACGGCATCGTCGCACGTGGCAAAGCCGCGGGCCGCGCTCTTGACGGCCGGGCGGGTTGTACAGGATTCTGGTCAGCGCGATTCAGCTGGTGACCGGCCACTGGATAGGCCTGGCCGATCGCCAGCGCAGCCTACCAGGTGGCGTGCGAGAGCCCGACCGGCTGGGTGCGCGCTTCACGCCTTGCAAAATCCAAATCCCTGGGAGCGGCGATCCTCGAAGGTCTGCGCGGGCCAGGCTTCGTAAAAGCGTAGGCGCCCAGGATATGCAGGAGGTCCGCCTGCAGAAAAGAAGTGCCGAGGTACATCGGACTGACTTGGGAGAGGTGATGGCGAAAGTGGTCCAGCAGGGCCCGCCGGCTGACGATGGGTATGACCGCCACATCGGGAGACGCCGCCAGTTGCGCCATAAAATCATTCATGGTGTCACCGCGGGGGCCGCACAGGTGCTGCTCGCGCAGGCGGACAAACACCAGGCGATGCCGGAAGGTCTCCAGCATCCATGGCGCGCCCATCAACGGCGTGCTGTCCAGCCGTGTGATCAGCCTCGATTCGGACAACATTTTCAGGCGGCTGTGAAAGTCCTCGACGGCGAGCTCGTGGAAGTCCACCAGCAGCACGCTGATGCCGATTCCTTTTGGCACTGAACTGGATTCAAACGCGTCTCTGGCACTCATATGGGTCCCCTGCTTCGCCGAGGCCAGGTGCGGGTTTCACAAGGTATCAGCGGCACCACCTGGACGGCATCGCCGAAGTGTCTGTGAGAACACCGGGGCATACAGGGGACTTTGTCTATGCGCGGGCAAAGCATGTTGGAAATTACAATTTTCTTTGCCTCGCGTGCGAACCTTCACATCGGTGACCGAAAAAATTTGGCCACTGATCGACAACAAATGTCCACAGAAACACATTGCTGGCTTGCCGACGTTGGCGCGATTTTTAGAATGGCCAGGACGCTCTGGCGTTCCTTGTTTTCATCCCAGACAAGGCTGCTACCAAGCAGTTCAAGCCCCCGCAGCGAGCCCGTTGCGGGGGCTTTTTTTATTCAGCAAGCAGTGAAACCATCAGGCCCGGCCGGCCCGCAGCGCTTAGGCCCTGTCTTTCCAACGCCCCATTTCCCACGAGGGCAGGCCCCGCAGGTCGCCTACGCGGGCACTCTGGAATTCCGCGAGTGCAGGTTTCGCGCCCAGCCTGTCATAGGCTTGCTTGACCACCGGCGCGGTCTTGACGAACACACTTTTGACCTGCGCCCAGCTAAGCGGCTCCGCAATGATCTTGGCGCCCGCAATCATCTTGGACGTCGCGAGCAAGGACAGCGCGTCGCCCTCGGTCGACCAGGCCCAGCCCCGGCGAAACACCACCTCGTCGCGCACCACCTTCGCGCCGTCCGACGGAGACAAGCCCCAATAGGACTTCACCAGCTGCGACACAACAGCCGGGTCCGCCTCGCTGAGCACGCCCACCGCTTCCTGCTGCGCCAGCAGAAAGGCCAGCACGAGGTTGGGATGCTTTTCCACCAGGCTGTCGTGCACGATGCGAAACGATCGGTGCAGGTAATAGCCGTCGGGATAGAACGGCGAATGCTTCACCGACGGCAGCAGGATGCCCGCCCCCTTGCCTTCCGGCCCTTCGTAATGGGACTCGGTATAGCCGTAGGAATTCATGATGGCCACCGTGCCCGTCGCCTGCGCCTTCAAAAAAGCCGGGTAGATGGCCAGCGTGGCGTCCATCCCCGCCGGCACCTGCGCCGCCTCGGGCAGGGTGGGCAGGTGCACCATGCGTATGCCGTGGGCCGCGGGGTCCGGGTTGCCCAGCTCGTAACGCACGATTTGCGTGAACGCGTTGTACGGGTCCGCGCCCATCAGCGTGCCCACCGTCTTGCCCTTGAGATCCTGCACATTGCGAATCGGCGAATCCTTGCGGGTGCACAGCAAAAAACGCAGCCGCCCCTCCGCCACCGACACCAGGCTGAACGGGTGCCTGGCCACGATGGCGCGTATCGTCGGCGTGTTGCCCCACATCGCCATGTCGAGCTGGCCCGCGGCCAGGGCCTCCACCTGCGGCGCGGCCGCGGGGTAGGTCCGGTAGTCCATGGTCAGGTCATAGCCAAACTCCGCCGCGTGCTTTTCAATCAAGCGCTTGCTGATCATGTGTTGCGTGACCGGCGAATTGCCCGCCGCCCACGGAACCCAGCCGTAGGACATGGTGAAGGGCCTGCCGGCCTGCGCGCGCGCCAACCCGGCGACCCCGAGCGAGGCTGCCAGGCCCGCGCCCCGGCGCAACCAGCGCCTGCGTGTCAACATCGGTACGCTGTTCATGACAACCTCTCTTTCAGCCTGGTGAAGACCCGCCGTGAAGCCTAGCCCACCGTCGCCGGCTCGCTCGCCCGGACGTGTTTCGCATCGGCTTCATGCACGATCCGCTCCACCAGTTCATACACCTCATGCAGCTCGCCGCGCGGGCCCAGCGGCACCGTGGCCGCCAGCCGGAAGCGGAAGTAGCGCGCCGCCGCCAGCGCCACCGCGCGGCTGGCCGCGACGTTCAGCCCCAGCGCGTTGGCCTGCCTCGCCAGCGCGCGCGCATTGTCCAGCGGCGCGCCCACCGCGGTGAAGGTCAGGTGGTCCCAGGTGCCGAAATTGCCCACCGTGGCGCTGCCGAAATCCAGGCCGAAGCAAGGCGGCTTCACCGCCGTGTTCAGCCCCTCGGCCAGCGCCTGCATTGCGTCCACCGCGCGCAGCGCCGCCTCGCAGGCATAGCCCGCGGGGTTGGAGACATTCAGCGGCGTGTTCCACAGCGCCACCGCCGTGCAGCTTTCATAACGGTCCATCATGCCCTTGCCCTGCGCCACCTCCACCGCCAGGATCTGCAGATAGTGCTCGGCATGCGGCGACCAGGTCACCGCCGTGGCGTGCTGCTCGTCCAGCGCGGCGCACAGCACCGCCAGCTCGCGCTGCTCCACGCCCGCCTGTGGCGTCAGGCGGTTGGCAATGAAATGCTTCACCAGCGGCTGAGGCACATAACGTGAGAAACCCTGCAGCGCGATGCGCGCCAACGCCAGCGACTCCTGCAGGCGCCGCACTTCCGAGATATCGCTGTCCTGCGGGATGTCGCTGTCGAACTCGAACTCGCGAATGTGCTTGGCCGAACGCACCAGGTTCTTCAAAGGCGTCGCCAGCCGGTTGGCCATCCAGAACAGCATGGGCATCAACATCAGCAGCCCGGCCACGCCCACCCCCAGCAGCATCCAGCGCATGCGCCGCACCTGCGCCAGCAACAGGTTCTGGTCCGACACCAGCGCCACATAGGCACGGTGGTTGAACACACCCTCCATAGGCATCACCACCGCCGCGAAGCGCTGGCCCCCGGCGCCTTCGAGTGAGTGGATGGGCGTGTCCTCCGACGCCCCCTCCGCCACCAGCTTTTGCAGCGAGCCGTACAGCGGATCGCTCAAGGCCGACAGGCTCAGCGGCGTGCCCGAACCCAGCAGGCGGCGCAGCCGCTCCGCCTGCGACCAGCCCCAGACCCGGCCTAAGCCGTCAAACACAATCAGCTCCGCATGGCTTTCCTCGCCGCGCGCATGCAAAAAATCCGACAAGCCCCCCACGGTGAACATCGCCGCCGCGACACCGCCCCGCGGCCCGCTCAAGGGGCGCGACAGCGCCATGCCGAACTCCTCCGGCACCTTCAGCACAAAAGGATCGGTCGCCTGGAAGCTTCCCAGGTTGAGCTCGCTCGCGCCCTGGTACCAAGGGCGCTCGCGCGGGTCATAACGCTCACCCCAGGGCCGCCGCTGGCTCGCGATCGCCGTCATCTGCTGGTCGTAAAACACCCATTCTTCGACACGTTTTTGCCGCTCGTCCACCCGGATGATCTGCTGCGCGTAACGCGCCTCCGGCAGCGATTTGGCCCAGGCCCGGTCGCGCGCAGTGCGCAGCACCATGTTTTGCTCAAAACTGCCGTCCGGGTAGCCGAACACCAGCGAGCCTATCTGCGGATAGCG
>Ga0102589_1003771_pt1 | contig 15187 bp, 10 predicted proteins | sample AraplaMF_Col_mLB_FD_76858 | JGI IMG/M metagenome (GOLD analysis project Ga0102589, IMG submission 76858) | Arabidopsis root microbial communities from the University of North Carolina, USA - plate scrape MF_Col_mLB | ecosystem: Host-associated > Plants > Roots > Endosphere | place: USA... | reverse complement strand
CTTATCGTAAATGGTCTCTTGTACAAGCAAACGAGATGCAGCTGAACAAACTTGCCCAGCATTGTGGAAAATACCAAACATCGCATTCTCGACTGCAGTTTCAAAATCCACATCATCGAACACAATAAGTGGAGATTTACCACCCAGTTCAAGTGTGATTTTTTTCATATTGCCCGCAGCTGCGCGCATAATGCTTTGACCTGTTTTTGTTCCACCAGTAAAGGCGATCTTGTCAACATTATGACTCTCGGCAAGCTCATTCCCAACCTTTGATCCAGGTCCCAATACCAAGTTTGCCACTCCGTCTGGAAGTCCAATCTCTTCGATAATCTCAAAAAGTTTGAATACGCTTACAGGAGTGACTTCAGCAGGCTTAAGTATAATTGTATTCCCTGCGGCAAGTGCAGGAGCAATTTGCCAAACAGCTAACATAAGCGGGAAATTCCAAGGTACAATAAGTCCACAAACACCAATCGGTTCATGAATAATAATTGTGTCTGAAGAATCAGCACGCGTGTAAGATTCCTTTTTCATGCCCTTGATCAAGTCAGCATAATAGCGGAAGCATTGAATCGATACCGGAATATCCACATAAGTGGTTGCACGAATCACCTTACCGTTATTTGCAGTTTCCAAACTTGCAATTTCAGCTGCCTTCTCTTCAAGACGGTCTGCAATCTTATAGAGGTAGTCAGCTCTTTCATCAGCCGATAAATCCGACCAGATTCCGCTGTCAAACGCTTTGCGAGCCGCCTTGATTGCTATCTTCGCATCGTCTGCTGATCCATAAGCAGACGATGCGATGACCTCTCCGTTTGCCGGATTGATAATGTTTCGTCTAGCGCCGGATAACGCTTCTACCCATTTCCCGTCAATGAACATATTAATTTTCATAAATAGCTCTCCTTTACGCAATAATATCTAAAAGTTTGAAACCAATATGTGCTAGATTTACCAGCATAGTTTTCTGATTATAGAACGGGAATGATTTGAGGCGTTCCTTTTCAAATCGATATCCACCTGCACTCCCCGTAACAATCCATTGTGCCAATAACTTACCAAACAATGTCGAGAGAGAAGCACCGTGGCCCGTATAACCCGTTGCGAAATATGCGCCTTCTTTAGATCTGCCGATAACCGGGAAAGTATCAATTGTAACCCCGATAAATCCACCCCAACGGTAATCAATCTTGCTTCCTGCTAGTTTTGGCATGATTTTAACCATGGCATCGTAAACATTTTGGTAAACAGCATCGCCTAAGTTTGGACGAACATCGCCACCGCCAAATACGATCCGATTATCTGGTGTACGTCGGAAATAGTAAAGGAAACTGCTTGTATCAAAAACCATGCGATCTTTAGGAATGACGGTACTCACCAGTGATTCTGGAAGCTGTTCAGTAGCAATAATACGTGCCGAAATTGGCAGTACGCCTTTGTTCAGTTCACTCATGATTTTTCCAGAGTAACCATCTGTAGCCACAATAATGTCTTTCGCAGTAACAACACCTTTTTCTGTTACAACTTTCACACTGTTTTGACCGTACTCAATAGATAGTGCTTTCGAATGCTCAAAGATTCTTGCACCAATCGATTTAGCTGCTTCTCCCAAACCAATTGCATAGTTCAGTGGCTGGAACGAGTAACTCGAGTCGTCGACTAAGCAGCCATAATAATGTGGGGAATCAATCTCTTGATGCAACTGATTTCGATCAAGCACGCTTGATTCGTACCCGAAAGTTTTGTTTAAGTATTCGCTTTCATGTTTCAATCCTTCAAAATGCTTGGCTTTGTAAGCCGCCACAATGTGACCTGTTTTTCTAAAGTTACAGTTGATTTGATGCTCGTTGATGATACTTTTAACCAATTCAACACTAAACAGGGAGAGATCGTTAAGCTGTCTGGCTTCCTCGGCACCATACTTTTTGGCAAGCTCCTGCATCGTTGGCTTATAGCCTGGCAATACCATCCCGCCGTTACGACCGCTTGCGCCATATCCGATTGTTTCTTGCTCAAGGACAACGACACTCTTCCCTAATTTTTGCAAATGATATGCAGAAGAAAGACCTGTGAAACCTGCGCCAATAATGACAACATCTGCCTCTTCATTTCCCTCAAGAATTTTTCCTTTTTCATAACTGGTTGCAGTCGCTGTCCACAGTGAGAGAGTATCCATTCGATCCATCTTATCCATAGCTAATTCTTCTCCTTTGGTGACATGTATGTTACAATACAGTCAAATTATTCACAATATTCACATTTCGTGAATCTATCATATGACGTGGAGTTTCCTCCAGGTCAATAGCAATTTGAGAGCTTTTTGAATTCATTTTTGCGAAAAAAGTGGAGTAACTCCACTTTTTTCATTGGAGGAGACATCTATGAAAATTGGTACATTTGCAAATCTATTTCACGTTACAACTGATACCGTTCGTTATTACATTGAACTGGGATTATTAATACCAGACAAAAAAAACACCCAGTATCAAATGAACCAATTGTGTCTCGACGACATGGCTTTTATTACTGAGCTGAAAAAACTTCATTTTTCACTGCTAGAAATTCAACAAATTTTATCGTATCAGCGTGTCACAAACTTCTCGGACCATGAGGATATCGACTACTACAACAACTTGCTCATTGATAAAAAGAACCAGCTGACCAAGAAAAAAGAAGACATATCAAAAGCTATCCAATTGATTGAAAAAGCGGTTCAAACCAGCTCGCCTTCATCCAAAGAAGAGAACCTTACAGGGATCCCACTTTCCTTTGTAAATCTGCTCTATTGTCCGAAGTGCCATATTCCACTTGAAATGAAAGATGTAACGATTAAAAAAGTCTACATTCAAACGGGGAGTTTAACTTGTACTTGTGGATACGAGGCAGCTATCGAGGAAGGTATTATCATTACCGCGAACTTGTACGAGACGTCTCCTTATCCATCTTATTTTTACGATAAAGAAACGATTAAAGAGATCAATCCCAAAATGATTAACTTATTTGAAAAAAGTAATTTTTGGTTTCAAAAAGTTCTACAAAATGTAGATTTGAAAAACAAATTAATCGTGGAAACAAACGTTGACGCTTTTGTGTCACTACCCAAATATATCGATGTTCTTGAAACGAGCGCATCCTATGTATTCAGTGGCTATTCGCTTGCGATGCTCAAGAAGGTTAGAAAGAGAATTGAGCGTATGAATCCGAAGCCAAACGTCCTTTATATTTTGAATTCTGATTTAAATCTGCCATTGAAACCGCTTAGCATCGATATTTTTGTGGATAGTTTTACAGCAACTGATTTTTCACTGCTCAATCCGCAGTTTCCAATTCATGTTCTAAAAAACTATTTCCATAGCAGTTCAACAATTGTCGGCGGGTACTCCTATTATGATAGCTCGGCCAAATCCTTGAAAAATATTTCAGCCTTATATCCAAATTCCCACGAGCATATTTTATATCCAAAATACTTAGAAGAAAATTTATCAGTCAACGGATTTCAAATCACGCAAAGTGAAAATATCGGTTACTGTACAGATCCAGGACCTTACTTTGATTATCATGTAATAGACGAAAAATTCCACATGCTAATGTATTTGGCTAGTACGAAAAAATAGCGCACAAAAAGAGGCTGTCCGAAAAGTAGGCTAGTTCACGGATGAGACAGCTCCCTTGTAGCTAAAATCATGGTTAATCTGAAAAATTGAGGAAGCATTAAAAGATTATCTTCTGTAGAATGGTGTATTACAATGAACAATGTTACATGGTTTGCAGTAAGTAAAAAACAAATTACAAATAAAGAAATCCAAGCATTTTTGGGAAAGTTAAAGGCGGCCCAGACCAAATAAATCAAACAGCATTGAAACATCTTGAAGAAATAATGGATGGACCGGGAGGTTTTATCAAAATTAAAAATCCTAAAGGAATAGAATTTTTGGAGAAAAAACTACAAGATGGAAGTGGAGTTCGATTAAACCTTGATGGAACTTTTAAATGGTATATTGACCAGTAAAAAGGGTGAGTTATAAATGGAAAATTTAGAGATTATATTAACTGATTTTAATAAAAGAAAAATTGATAAATTAATTTACGGAGAACTTAAATTATCTACATTAAAACTTAAATCATCACATTTTTATAATAATATTTCAGAAAAAGATTTGGATTTTTCTCAAGTGAAAAACATAAAAGAGATTCTATCACCGGAAGGAACAGGAAATATATTTTTAGAAGAATTGAAGTTAGGTATTTCATAAAAAAAACGTAGTAATAGTTTTCTCGTTTGATGAACAATATGGTGACATTGTATTTAACTTTCCTGAAAATGAAATATTAAAGGATGAGAAGAACGATAATAAGTTAAGGTTGAAAAAGCTAGTACATTTTCTAGTTGATTTGAAAAAAAATTATGATATTCCAAAAGTTATAATTGGTTATGAACCTATAACTGATGAGGATACTTTGTTAATTGAAATTAATAATATAGTAACTAATTATGACAAAAAAATAGAAAAAATACTTTCTTAATTTATGAGCCTTAAGGTAACTACCTTAAGGCTTTTTTAGGGGCGGAGTATCGAATTAACCTCTTCTTTATTCCAAGTCAATGGAATAAAGGTTCTTGACATTGACACGTTGAATACTGAAGTGGAGGAAATTTCGTTAGAGTTAAAAGAAACAGGAGTTACCATATATAATTGCCTGTTTGAAGATGAGTACTGAAAATTATTACCTGATTAAGAAATGAAAGTAGTATAATTTTGTGGAGATACTACTTGATTAGTCTTATAGTATACAAAATACATACCTAGGAAGGAAATGATTATGACAGAATTTAAAAATAGAATGGATGTATCCGATCAAGAAAAGTGGGATTTAACGGATATTTATAAAACGATTGAAAACTGGGAAAACGACTATCAAAAAATCGAAACCTTAACAGAGGATTTAAAAAAATTTAATGGAACTATCCATGATGGTCAGAGCCTACTTGCCTATCTTACGAAAAGTGAAGAAATATCAAGTTTGTTTAATTTAGTCTATGCTTATGCAAGACTTCAATCCGACCTTGATACACGTGATACAGAAGCGCAGTCCCTTGTAGATAAAGCATCACAATTACATGTTAAAATAAGTGCTGCTCGTTCCTTCTTTTCTCCATTTTTACTTAGTATCGATGAGAAAACATTACATTCTTATATAGAGGAAAACGAAGGCTTACAATATTTTAAAGAAGACTTATTTGAATTATATCGATATAAGAAACATGTTTTAAACAAAGATAAAGAAGAAATCTTATCTCAAATGGGTGAAGCTCTCTCTTCTCCTCAGCATACATACGGAATGCTTAATAACGCAGATATTACATTTGGAGAAGTTACAACCAAGGATGGTAATAAAGTAAATTTAACACGCGGGATGTATTCAAAATTAATTAAGGATGAAAGTCGAGATAAGAGAAAAGAAGCTTACAAAGCATACTATCAACCTTATGTGCAATTAAAAAACTCTATTGCTTCTACCTTAGCAGCAGCTATAAAAAACAATGTTACCATTTCAAAAATTAGAAACTATCCATCTGCTTTAGAAAGGTCTTTATTTGGTGATATGGTTCCAAAAGAAGTGTATGATACTTTAATTGATACAACTAAAAAGAACATTGCATCTCTACATACATATAATCATTTACGAAAAGAAAAATTGCAGCTAGATGAATTAAGACAGTATGACTTAAATGTTGATTTAGTAAAAGGTGTAAAGCAAGAGATTCCCTATGATGAAGCATTCGAAATCATGCTTACATCCCTTTCTCCACTCGGTGAAGAATATCTTCAAACACTTCGAGGTTTTAAAGATAAACGTTATATAGATGTAAGAGAATTACCTGGAAAACGTTCGGGTGCCTATAATTTTGGCGTATATGGCGCTCACCCTTTCATCCTGTTAAATCATAATGATGACTTAAATAGTCTCTTTACACTTACTCATGAATGTGGGCATGGTATGCATACATATTATTCACATAAGTTTCAGCCGAGAATCTCTGCTCATTATTCAATCTTTGTGGCCGAAGTCGCTTCTACAGTGAATGAAATACTCTTAATTCACCATCTATTAAAAGAAGCAAAAGATATAGACGTACGCAACCATTTAATCAATCACTTTATTGATCAATTTAAAGGAACTTTCTTTACACAAGTTATGTTTGCTGAATTTGAAAAGATTACGCACGAAATGGCGCATCAAGGTAAACCATTAAACGCCCAAGCATTTAATGATGTATATGAAAAATTATTTAGAGAATACAATGGGGATACACTCATATTCGATGAAGAAGTAAAATATGGATGGGCTAGAATCCCTCATTTTTACCGACCATTTTACGTTTATAAATACGCTACCGGATTTGCTTCCGCAATTCAAATTGCAGATCAGCTTTTAAGTGGCGATCCTACCGCTCAGCAAAATTATATCGAATTCTTAAAAGGTGGAAGTTCAGATTATCCGCTCAATCTTTTAAAGAAAACTGGTGTAGATTTAACAACGCCAAAACCAATTGAAAGTGCACTAGGACGCTTTAGTAAACTAATTGAAGAATTTTCGTCACTGTAATAAAAAAGCCTCTCACGCTAGAGGCTTTTTCAAATTCATTTTCCTTCCAATAAATCTTTTGCCATCTTCCGAAATTCCTGATTAAATTCATCGGTCATACCGTTTTGAACATTAGAGAATAGAATAACAAAAATTCGTTTATCCCAATTGAAATTATTAAATGTATTCCACCCAGCTAATACACCGTGATTATGGTAATAATCTGGATAAATGTAAAAACTAAATCCATATTTTCTTGCAGGTGATACAGTAAACATATCTGATAAACTTTGTTTGGAAAGAAGTTTGCCAGTCATAATCGCCTCATCTAATCTCTTCATATCTTCTACAGTTGTATACATTTCACCACAACCGTATAGCCAGTTCATTCTTAACCTAGGAGTAGATATGAATTCATTATCTTTCTTTGTATAACCTTCTGCGAAAAATATATCTCCAGGGAATTTTGCCCCCATGCCAGATTCATGCATTCCAACTGGAGTGAAAATATGTTCTTTTACATATTCAGCTAATGGTTGTTTAGAGATTTTTTCTATAACATAGGCAAGTACCATATAATTATAATCCGTATATCTCCAACCTGTTCCAGCAGGGAATTCAAGATTTTGTGAACCAATCCATGTCACTAATTTTAAACGTGATGCCGCATCAACTTTCCCTTGCCCTTGTTCAGGTAATCCAGATGTATGTGTCAATAAATGTCTTAAAGTAATATTTTTATCCGCTGGGAATGAAGGAATATATTTATTTACATTATCTTCTATATTCAATTCCCCTTTTTCCTGCAACTGCAATATAGACACTGCCACTACTGTCTTAGTGATAGAACCAATACGATATTTTGTTCTTGGCGTTGTTAAGACTTTATCCTGCATATTTGCATAGCCATACCCTTTTCGCAAAATCACATTATTTTGATCCGTCACAAGTGCCGTTCCATTAAATCCCTTTTCTTTTAAATATTGGTCTAATTTTTGTGTTGCCCCAGCATAACGATTTCGCTGATTTCTATCTACTTTCGGTGTATCTGTTTCTAGTTTACTAGTAGAATCTGAAAATGCCTTTAAATTCTGCGTTTTACCTTTATTTGTTTGCATGAACATATATACACTTAAGCAAAAAATCGCGATAATAAAGCAAACGATTAAACATCTCTTAAACATACAGGAGCCCTCTTTTTATTCAATTTATACTTGTTACTCTTTTCATTGTTTTATTCTATCTCTATTCATTTAAAAGAAGACTTTAATTTTTGCTTAAATTTATTGAAGAACTATATTCGAGAAATGAACTACATATTACTATTTCATCCTCAATTCTACTACTATAAATTAGCATGTCTCTTGATTATCTATATCTTCCTAAAAAGTTTGTATTATTGGAAATTTATTCAAGATAAGCTTCCCATACTCAAATTTTTGATCACTTACTATTGTATTTCTTTCTTAGAAAATTTCCACCCAACAATCCGATTCATCTCACTATAATTTTGTTTTTTTATGTAACATTCCTTGCAAACAACATATACAATAATGCCAAAAAAGGTAATCTATTAGCATTCATCGATAAGCAAAATTAACTAGATAGTGAAATGTTCAGTTATCGAACAAACAAAAATAGCATGGTATTTATCGAGTATTACGGAAAATAAATTATGATTGTCAAAAGAAAAGAAAAGATGCAGAAAAATTTTCAAGTAAAATAAATCATGCAAACAATAAAAAGAGAGGAAGCTCATTACGGCCAAAATAATAGGGAATTTCAAAAGAGGAAATGAACGAAAAGCAAATATTAATAAGAATAAGAATAAGAATAAGAATAAAATTCATTTATATGTCATAATATCACCATTTTAAAATTCATACCAAAATTGATTATACATCATATTGCAAAAAAATGTCATTCGTATGACTTTTTTTTTGCAATTTTTCAATAAACTTATTGCTGAAACAAACAGCAATATAGCCATACACACCCACGCCCACGTATACCCTTTGATATCCACTATGAAGCCAAAAACAGGCGGAGCTAAAATAATAGCAATTTGATTTAGCGTAAGTGCAAAGCTAACCGTAATTCCTACTGAATCCTGCCGCGATGTTTCAACAACTTCAACCATAAAAAGACTAAAACACCCAATGCCGAAGAACCCTAATAAGCCGCTAATTGAACTACCCCCACCTTCACTTCTTTTAGAGGTGGAGGTCTTCTCGGTTAAAATGATAAAATATTATAGTTTATAAAAAACAAGTACTAATACGTTTTTTTCATTGATTAAGGATATAATGTACATAACTACAAGTGAATTATAAAAACAATGCGCACCAACTAATCAATATTAAATTCCAATCTTCTATATTCTCAATAAAATGGAGAATATCATTGAATATTTATATCTATGCTTTATGTAACAGAAAAAAACGTAAAAGAAGGAGATACAATGAAAAAGAAAAAAGAAACAAAAGAAACCGGATGGAACTTAGACAATAGTTATGCCCGTCTACCGGAATCATTTTTTTCCACCCTTAGCCCAACCCCTGTAGGCTTACCAAAGTTAATCATTCTCAATCATCCTGTGGCAACATCCCTAGGGCTAAACATTGAGGAACTACAAAGCGAAGATGGAGTAGCGGTTCTTGCTGGAAACCGAATTCCCGAAGGTTCTATCCCTCTTGCTCAAGCTTATGCAGGGCATCAATTCGGGCATTTCAACATGCTAGGAGACGGCCGTGCGCTGCTAATCGGTGAGCAGATTACTCCTTCAGGTGAACGATTTGATATTCAATTAAAAGGCTCTGGTAGAACACCATACTCCCGCCGAGGGGATGGCCGCGCCGCACTTGGACCAATGCTACGCGAGTATATTATCAGTGAAGCAATGCACGCGCTTGGTATTCCTACTACCCGTAGTCTAGCTATAGTATCAACAGGTGAGTCAATCATACGCGAAACTGCTTTACCAGGTGCAATTTTGACACGTGTAGCTAGCAGTCATATACGCGTTGGCACATTTCAATACGCAGCAGCAAGCGGTTCAGTTGAGGAGCTAAAAATTTTGGCTGACTATACGATTAAGCGTCATTTTCCAGCTATTCAATCACAGGAAAATCCATACCTAGCGTTACTACAAGAAGTGATGAAGCAACAGGCCAGCTTAATTGCAAAGTGGCAACTCGTTGGCTTTATTCACGGGGTAATGAATACCGATAACATGACCATTAGCGGAGAAACCATCGATTATGGTCCTTGCGCCTTCATGGATGAATATGACCCAGCAACGGTATTTAGTTCCATTGACACGCAAGGCCGATACGCCTATGGTAACCAGCCGTATATTGGTGTATGGAATCTCGCGCGATTTGCAGAATCTCTATTGCCGCTTCTACATACAGACCTAGAACAAGCTGCCCAAATAGCCCAAGATGCGATTTCAGATTTCGGCACACTGTATGAAAAGCATTGGCTCGCTGGGATGCGGACCAAACTAGGTATATTTAACGAAGAAGCAGAAGATAAAGCCCTCATTGATGAGCTCCTTAAAATTATGGAGAAATATCGCGCAGACTATACTAATACCTTCCTTGCTTTAACTTTTGGTACACATAAAGATACCGATTTGTTTAAAAGTCAAGAATTTACGAAGTGGAATGAAAAATGGCAGGCAAGATTAAGCAGACAGGAGGAATCGAAATCTTCTTCACATCAGCTGATGCGAGACACCAATCCTGCGATAATCCCACGAAATCACCGCGTGGAAGAAGCATTAGATGCCGCAGCTAAACAAGGGAACTACAGCGTAATGGAACAACTGCTTGTTGTTCTTTCAAATCCTTATGCTCACTCTCCTGAACAGTCTGAGTATTGCACACCACCGGCGCCATCATCCCGCCCTTATCGAACTTTTTGTGGTACATGAGAAAGAATTAAGTTAACACCTTCTCATGATTTACTATTTTTACAACTTAATGCTACTCCTTTACCTAATGGAGTGGCATTTTTTCGGTTCTGATGCAAAATCATTTAATATAGATATAGAACCTACACAGTTTGTTCAACTACTCTTTTCTCAGCGCTAAATACAATTGATTGTTTTTTCATAATATCTAGTGGTAAATCTAGATCTCTATTTTATTAGATAAAGAGAGGCCAGCCAGCATCCAAACCAGGAAGATAAAATATCTGAATAACATGTGGAACAAGACCATCGTTTTATTAAGAAACGAATACGCTCTATGTTGGGATTCAAGTCATTTAAAACAGCAACCTCTATATTGAGTGGCGTTGAAGCCATGCATATGATAAAAAAGGATAGATTGATTTAGAAAACCAGTCTGTCCAAAACCAAAAAGAGTTCATCCACCAAGTGTTTAGACTTATAGTATAAAATACGATTCCGTTAGGAGTCTACTATTCTCCGTGTTATTCTTCATATATTTGCACCAGAACCGATTTTATCCAATTATTTTAGAATATTAAAATAATTAATAATAATACAAGCAACGAATATACTATTCATTTTTTTGTTATCATTATCATTTTTTATTTGTGACAACTTGTTGAACACCGGATTATTATACATAACCTAGAAAAAAATAGAGAATAATGTAGATTTTTGTCTAATGATATGTATGTACACTTCCTATCTGCTAGATATAGACTGTGAAGTGTAAGGACCTTATCTTACAAAAAACTTAAAGGAGGCTTATAAAATGGGGAAATTTACAGGATTTTCAAAGTTTACACTTGCTACATTAATAGGAATAGGTAGCTTAGGTGCCTTTTCTCAAACAGAAGGTGTAAAAGCTGAAAGTTTGGATCGTATTTCTCATGAAAATGTTGAATTTAATTCACCTTCTACTATCACAAATACTTTTGAACAAAGAGCTAATATTGTCCCTGAATCAAAAGTAATCACAAACCATTATGTGAAGTACTCAAAAACTAGTTATCAGGTTAAAGAAAGTATTCCAAAAGAAATTTATTATTCATCAGATGGTTTTAAAGGTTATATACAAGCAACAACTATAATTGATATTGGTGACCATTTCCTGACTCTCTATTCCGGAACTGTAATTCGATGTTAATTTCATGATTATGTTTATTAAAAGTAGTTTAAAACTTGTGGATTTACAAAAAATAAACCACAAAATTATTCAATTTTATGGTTTATCAAATAAAAGATAATGCTAAGACTACGTCTAATGCTCTTAGATTACCTTCCCCAAAGTTAATTATAGAGTATTAAAGTATTACTGTACAATCAAAAAGCACTCGAATGAGTGCTTTTTGATTGCTATTCCTAATGAAATTCTTTTTCTTTTCTAAAATCTGTTCATACTATTGATTCACAAAGCACTTATGCCCAGATATACAAATCATTTGTGTGAGATTTTTACATACATGTTTGAAATAAAAACTTACATGAATGATTTTAAAAGTTCTTGTACGAATGGAATTACTCCACCCACAAATTTTAAAACAGCCATTGCGATTGCCATAGTATTTCCTCCCCTTGTTTGAGTATTAAGATGTGGTAAATCTTATACCTTCATTTTAGATACATTCCGATATGCAATATTTCATATTAAAAATGTGTTTTATACAGTTATAATAGAATAGGTAAATTCTAAAGCACTCTTAAGTGAACAAAACAGCTAATGAACATATAAAAAAGAAGAGGATTATAAAAATCCTCTTCTTTTTTATGTTAATAAATCTAAGCTTGCATTCATGTTGGTCCTACGTAACTAGTAATTTAATACATAACAGAATATCCAGAAGGGATAGTTTCAAGGGTTTTTTGTAGCTTTTTTACATAAATATCATATTTTTATCTTTAACATTAGGGAATATCGTTAGATGTATATATTTATTTTCATTAATCTCTTTTTTTTTAGATATTTAGTGATACACTATATGTTGTATAAAGCGAGAGAAATGGTTAAAGGTGGTTATTATAGGTGAAAAAGATATCATTATTTTTGATAATTATTAGTTTGTTATTAAGTGCTTGTAATGGTACTAATATTATTAAAAAAGAAGAGAAAGTTGTAGAAAAAAATACGAAGGGAAATAGCATTATTCCGAAATATTCTATTTCTGATAATTATTATAAAACTATTATTCCTTTAAAAGAACATAAAATAATAAATACAGTTAATATACAAACTAATTCTAAATTAGATATAGATAAATTAGAATTAGGTTTAATGAATATGGCATCTAAGCAATTTGATACAAAAAATCATTTATTACAAAGAAGTGAATATATTGCTCAAAAAACAATAGACGAATTACTCACAAAACAAGAAATACCTTATGTATCTAATATTATAGAATATGATTATTATACTAAGAAAAATTCAGGTGAATTGAGTTTAGCTGGTGTTGTTATCGGTTTAGCCATGACTTCAAATCATTCTAATGAAGAAGCAAATGTTAAGGGCAGTGAAATTGCTAATCAACTTTTAAAAGTTCTTTATGATAATAAGAACTTTGTAAAAGTTCCTATTACTTTTTCTATTTTTAAACAGGAAGCTTCTGATTCTTTAAAAGCCGGTACTTTTATTTCTAGTGTAACAGTACAAAAAGGTGAGAATAGTATAGGACAGTGGGCTAATATTAACGAAAAATCCTTTGCTTATCCTTCTGATGATTTTAAACAAGTATATAATAAAGATAATGAAGAGTTAGATAAGTTTTCTGTTAAAGTGAAAAAATTCAATAAAGATGATTATATACCGGTTAATGCTACAATTTTTTATAAAGATGATCATATGGATACTGTAAATATGAATGTTTTAGTTAAATTTAATGGTAAATCAGAACTGATTGCTTTTACACAAATGATAGTCCAAAATATATTAGATGTTTTCTCTAAAGATGTTAAGGTTCAAATGAATATAAAGTCAGAGCAAAAAGTTGAAGCAGTTGTTGTAAGAGAAAAAAATGAAGATGAACCTTTTGTTTCTTTTATTGAATAATGAAAATAAAAAAGACAGTTATTATACTGTCTTTTTTATTTTAAATATTAGTTTAATGTACCATGGTTATTTTATCATTAGCGCTTTAAAATAATTAGGCGAACAAGTGAAAAAAGATTGTGCTCTAAAACAGATTATTTAGCTCTACAATTGTATCCGCTTCTATAAGCTTAAGTTGCTGCCCCGATTTAACCTATTCGTAACGAAGTGCTTCAATTGGATCTAATTTCGCCGCCTTATTCGCTGGAATTAACCCGAAGATAATACCAAGCGTCATCGAGAATAATACGCCGCCAACAACTACTTGCCATGAAACGAGTGGTGGCCATTTCGCAAATGTGGAAACAATATATGCGCCCCCGTAACCAAGACCAATCCCGATTAATCCACCAAGAAGCGTTAACATAACAGCCTCAATTAAGAATTGCAGTAAAATTTTACTACGCGTTGCTCCAAGTGCTTTACGTACCCCAATCTCACGTGTACGCTCTGTTACAGATACGAGCATAATGTTCATAACCCCTATACCACCAACGACTAATGAAATACCAGCAATACCTCCAATAATCATCGTCATGATATTTGTCATTTTAGAAATACCATCTTGAATTTCTTTTAAATTCATTACCTCATATTTACCTGTAAACTCACTTGGCTTACGACTATTTAATGCATCAGCCGCTTTCTTTCCAGCGTCATCTAAATTATCGACATTTTTCGCTTGGACAGAAATCTCTTGAATTTCATCTGTTCCATACAACGACGGCCATAACGTTAGTGGAATTAGAACTTCTGAACCTCCCATTCCCATGAATCCGCCCTCGGCTTTATATACACCAATAATTTGCAGCGGTTGGCCTTTCATTTCAATAATCTTTCCAACTGGATTTTCTTTTTCAAATATCTTTTCTTCTACATCGGAACTAATCATGACAACGTTATTTCCATAATCGATATCTGTATCATTTAAAGAACGGCCTTTTAACACCTTAACTTTATTCGCAGCGAAATATTCGCTGTCTAGCCCTTTAATATTCACCATATCTTTTTTATCATTGACATCAAGTGTTTCCATGTTTGAATTCGTCTTAATTACGTGTGAAATCTCTGGAAGCTTTTTAATTTCAAAAATATCTTCTTCTGTCAATTTCGGTTTTCCCATGGATTCCATACCAAATGAATCATTCATGTCAGGAGTATAGTGAATAGAAATCACACTATTCCCAGAACCAACAAATTGTGATTTTAACGCTGCTTCCCCGCCCTGCCCAATCGCAACAACAGTAATAATAGAGCCGACACCGATAATAATCCCAAGCATTGTAAGTGCTGAGCGCAGTTTATGAGCTAGAATAGAAGATAGGGCAATCTTTATACTATCTAGTAAACTCATACCGCACACCTTCTATCTTCTGTAATTTCCCCATCCCTTAGTACGATTCGGCGCGAAGAATACGCCGCAACTTCATCTTCATGCGTAACCATAACAATCGTTGTACCTTCTGCGTTTAACTTTGTGAAAATATCCATAACCTGCTCTCCAGATTTCGTATCAAGAGCACCTGTTGGTTCATCGGCCATAATGAACGTTGGGT
>Ga0102589_1003769_pt1 | contig 15189 bp, 18 predicted proteins | sample AraplaMF_Col_mLB_FD_76858 | JGI IMG/M metagenome (GOLD analysis project Ga0102589, IMG submission 76858) | Arabidopsis root microbial communities from the University of North Carolina, USA - plate scrape MF_Col_mLB | ecosystem: Host-associated > Plants > Roots > Endosphere | place: USA... | reverse complement strand
GACCTAACTGCTACGCTGTTTTTAAAAGAAGATAATCCACTAACTGCCCGTGAAGTAGAGATACTCCGTATGGTTAAAAACGGGATGACAACGGGAGAAATTGGTAAAACATTGTATTTAACAAACGGAACTGTTAGAAATTATTTATCATCTTCCATTCAAAAGCTTGAAGCTGAATCAAGATTTCAAGCCATTCGTATCGCTGATGAAAAAGGATGGATATGATGTAAGATGCGGTATAGTAAAAGGGATGCTTCTTCTACACCTTTCCTCCCTTTTAAAATACAAGTTTGTTATAAGTTAATTTAAATATTTTTTTATATTCAAATTTCTTATATCAAAAAATGCAGTATTTTGGAAGTCTATTCTTTTCTTAAAGCAAGTACTATAATCAAATGAAAATTATAAGAAAGGAATGAGTTAACTAATGAAACAGCAAAAACAATATTGGAACGAGGTTGCACATGAAAAACAATTTACAACTCCCTTTCGATTTGATTTGTTTCAAACACATGTAAAACAAGAAGCGACTATCTTAGACTATGGATGTGGATATGGAAGAACATTGCGTGAGTTAAGAAAAACACAGTTTACCAATCTTTATGGAGTTGACTTCTCAGAAGAAATGATTAAAAGGGCAAAATTAGACGATATGGGGATTCATTTTAGTGTCATTGAAAATAGAAACCTAGCATTTCCTGATAATTATTTTGACTCTGTACTTTTATTCGCAGTACTAACTTGTATTCATAGTGACGAAGAACAAAGAGCCATTTTAGATGAAATTAAGAGAGTCTTAAAACCTAATGGAATAATTTATATTAATGACTTTCTATTAAATCAGGACAATCGTAATTTAAAGCGATACGATCAATTTTATCAAAAATATGATATATACGGTGTATTTGAATTACCTGACGGAGCCATTTTACGCCATCATAATGAAGAACAAGTAAAGTGCTGGATGAAGGATTTTAAACAGCTGGCATATGAGAAAGTGGAATATACAACAATGAATGGGAATCGATCCAACGGGGTAGTTTGTATAGGGAAATTAATAAAATAAAACCTTAGAACTTGGAGTATGCTATGGTGATTTATAATCAGACTAATAATAAAAACTTTACACTTGCATATCCCCTCCTTGTTAAGACAACATTCTTTACTAAAGTTAACACAGCGAAAGAAACAATGCTTTTCTTATTCAACACAGACAGAAAATAATCAAACACTTTTATAAGCCAACTATTCTTAAAACACATTTGTAAAAGCACCACACTCATTTTCCTACATAACCTTTACTATAACCACCTCTACAAGGGAGGAACTAATATGGCTCTTATTCCTTATAATGAAAGCGATGTCGATTTATTAGCACGCTTAATCCGTGCTGAGGCTGAAGGTGAAGGTAGACAAGGCGAACAGCTTGTCGGCTGCGTTGTAGTAAACCGCGTTTTTTGTGACTGCTTAGACTTTAAGCAATTACGTACCGTAAGTGATGCAGTATATCAAACTCCAGGTGGATTTGAAGCTGTACAATACGGATATTTTTATCAACGTGCTCGTGACTCAGAAAAAGAAATTGCAAGACGTGTGTTACAAGGTGAATGGCGCTGGCCAGCAAGATGGTCCCTTTGGTATTTCCGGCCGACTGGTGCTTGTCCACCGGAATGGTATAATCAACCATTTGCAGGGCAATTTAAAAGCCATTGTTTTTATGAACCAATCGGGGATGAATGCCCGAAAATGTATACGCGATAATAACTTTATAAAATTCACCACATTCTATTAGTTACAACCTTAAGAATTCAAGGACGCGCATATACAAGTCCTTGAATTCTTAGTTATACTATTAATCACCTCAAACACAGCTTGATAATATAATTTGTGTTTGAGTTAGTATTCTACTCTACTTAGTTACAAAAATCCAATAAGGACACTATTTTCTCGGCACCTATTACAGATATAAGTAACGGTATCCGTGGACCACTTGGCTGATTGATAACAAGTCTATAAATGATTCTAAAAAGTAATTTTTGATTCTCTTTCATTATCTTTTTATTTTCATTATGACAAATTTCATATATCTGTTCCATTATCTTTGGACTATCCGCATTTGTAGGAACTATTTCACAAACTTCTAAAATCCACCTTTTCTGTACCTCTTCCAATGTTTCGTAAAACTCCCAATTCTTTTCTTTATTTACTTCAATCATTTTTTGCGGTTGTAAATTTCGAATCCAGTATTCCACACGATTACTTATTTTCATAATGTCAATCAAGCTATAATCTGCATCCACTTTCGCTAATATCTCTTGTAAAATATGAGTATCAAAGTTCACTAATGGCAAGACGCCTGCTACTTGATTAAATTTTGGTAAGCTGGCATTTTCATCACTAACGCCGGAAAGCCTAATTACATCACGGAACTCTTCATTATTTAACTTATTATTTTGATAACCTTCTTTATATCTTTCATACTCAGTATAATTCCGAATCACATCCTCATCCATACCAATATGAAATGCTGCATTTGGTTTATATTTTGAAAACATAAATAGAATGACTTCTGGCAAATACACATTTAATAATTCACTTGGAGTAATGATATTCCCAGCAGAACTTGACATTTTTTGATTATTACCTTTTATTCCAATGAAATCATAGGCAACATAATTCGGTGCCTCATAATTGAAAATTTTACTAGCTATCTCCTTTGAAACATTATAACTACCTGTTTCGGCTGAATGATCTCTCCCACCCGGTTCAAAAATCACATCTTCTATCATCCATCTCATCGGCCAATCAATTTTCCAATTTAATTTCATGTGACTCGTTTGCATTACTGATAGTACATTATGACTCCCACATTCACACTCATATCGGATTGTTTCCGATGTTTCATCAAAATTTGTTATTTTTGTTGAATCTTTCCCGCATTGCTCACAATATAGCGTAATTGGATAAAAAATCTCCCGCTCATCTTCAGATGGTTCACTCGTTTTGAATTTCATTAATACGTCGTAGATTTCTTTTCTTCTTTTTAATGCTTGAAGTATATGTTGATTATATCTCCCAGTTCTATATTCTTCATGTTGATAAATAAACTCCACATCAATGCCAAAAGTTTCTAATGATTTTTCAAATTCTTTTTCAAAATGCTCTGCATACGATTTATGGCAACCATATGGATCTGGAATATCACAATATGGCATACCAATATATTTCTCAAATGATGAATCAACGTTTTTCGGAACCTTTCTAAATCGGTCGTAGTCATCCCATGAAAATATAAATCGTGTCTTTTTTCCTAAATCTTGAAGTGCTCTTACAACAAAATAGGTCGTTATTATTTCTCGAAAATTACCTATATGAACAGACCCCGAAGGACTAATTCCGGATGCACATACAAACGTCTCTTTATTTGGATGTTTTTGAATAAGTTCATGCGCGATTTGATATGCCCAGTGCATATAATTCACCTCTTATTAATTTTTTATTTACTCATCCACTTCCTTTTCAAAACAAAAAAACTCCCACCCCCAAGATTATCCATCTTGAGGACGAGAGTTGTTCACTTCGTGGTACCACCTCAGTTTATTAATATGTCACCATATTAATCTCTTCAGGTACGGCAATTATTTGCTTATACCCTATCTCTATAACGGGAGAACCCGTCGCATTATCCCTAAACAAGTTAGTTCTATGCACAGCTCCAAGTCTTTTTTCGTTAAGATTTTTACCCCTCCTTCTCAGCTACCGGAGTTCTCTGTATGCAATCATTCTTAACTACTCTTCTCTTCATTGCCACTTTTGTTATAAGTTATTTTCCATATAATAATTTATAATGTTATCGTTGTCAAATTTCTCCAAATTAAAGGGTTTGCTACCATTTTCATCGAATATATATAGGTTATCTTTATAGAAAGGAGAAAAATACATTGTTAGGAAAATTAGAATTAGTTATCGATGCTAAAGCAAACTTAGGAGAAGGCCCTTGTTGGGATGAAGAAAAGCAAATATTATACTGGGTTGATATTTTAGGGAAAAAGGTATGCATTTATAACCCTATTACAAATATAAATCGTAAAATTTCATTAGACCAACAAATTGGATGTGTCGTTCAAGATGCATCTGGCGGAGTTATATTAGCAATGGAGCGTGGTTTCCATTCTCTTAATCTTGAAACAGAGGAATTAAAACTTATTCATAACCCGGAGTCTCACCTGCCAGAAAATCGCTTTAACGATGGAAAGTGCGATCCCGCTGGTCGCTTTTGGGCTGGCACTACCGATTTATATGGAGTCAGCGCAGCTGGTTCTTTATATTTCTTGGATACTGATTTTAGTGTAAAAAAGCAATTAGAACATGTAAATACATCCAATGGTTTAGCCTGGTCACCCGACCAGCGGTATCTTTATTTCATTGACACACCTACTAAAAAAGTCACTCGTTTTGATTATGATATACACACTGGAACAATTAGTAACCCAATAGATATCATTATTATTCCTAATAGTGAAGGATTACCTGATGGAATGACAATTGATGAGGAAGGCTGTTTGTGGATTGCACATTGGGGCGGTGCTAAAATCACAAGATGGAATCCAATGACTGGCGAAAAAATTCTAACAGTTCCTGTTCCGGCACTCAATGTAACTTCCTGTACATTTGGAGGACCTGACTTAACAGAATTATATATTACTACTGCCAGGACAAGAATGAACCAAGATCAATTAGAAGTTTATCCATATGCTGGTGGCGTATTCCGAATAAAAACACAGGTTAAAGGGTGTCCAACTTATCAGTTTAATCATAAGAAATCGCAGGTAAAAAAATGAATCGAATAGAGTACATTAGACAAGGAAAAAAAGTATCATGACCTTTGTTATGAAGAATCGCTTTCAAAATTCTCCCTCCTTATTTTTTTATTTTAATAAACATCCATTTACCTTCAAAATATTCCGTACTTTCGGTTTGAATTTCGCATGATTAATGGGCAAAAAAAGCCTACCACTTAATCATATTTACAGTGGTAGGCTTTAGATATACTTTTATATGTTTTAAAAGAAGGGACAATCTATTTGATCAATAAATTCCCAAGATTTATTTTCTACACATTCGGCAGGTCCTTTCTTTTCCATTGACACTTTTCTAAGAGGATTTACTTCAAATTTAAACATAGAAGTAGGTTCAATATACATGGAAAAAACATAGCTGCTAGGTAAAGTTTTAGATACATCAATATCGCCTACTTGTTTAAACAATTGCTGGGCACCGTATAAAAAAAATTTTGTTACATCAGATTGCTTATTAATCCATGCGATCATTTCAGAAGATACAGATTTATTTAAATGGATTTTTACCCGATCACCACGCTTATACCGCTTGCGCCCCATACTCACACCAACTAACTAATTGTTAAATTCGTAAATCCCAATTCTTTTTGTTTATGTTCTCTATACCGTGGTGAACATGTGTAAACTAATAATCCACGTGCATTTGTAAATAGAGGGTTATCTACAAATATTACATTTTTTAAACGACCTTTTTGTTTTAAAATAAGTTGCAAACTGTTTTTAATGATGACAGCGCCCCCGCCATAGATAAATACATACGGATCATCTTTCATATCATCAATTTTATTAATAATATCCGTTGCAACTCGTGCAGCTAATCCTAGAAATGCCTGTTGTGACTCTTCTACTAGCATTGCATGCCTTGGGTGTTTCTCATTTAAATAAATTTGATTAAACTCTGTAATACTATCTATTGTTTTTGTCGGATGCTTCCGATTCCATCTTGTAATAATCTGCAATAAAGTTTCTTTAACTCCATAGGACAATCCTTTACTTAATTGCGGTCTAAAATTCACTCCAAATGAAACAACTTCCTCAGTTGTACCCGCACCAATATCAAAAGATAATAATGTTTTATCCACAAAATCAATCTCTGTAATAGCATCTTTTTCACTTGCAACTTTATGTTTTAAAATATTACCTTCCTCATCGTACACAATCCCCCAGGTCCCAGACGCCCCTTCTGGTAAGCATTTACAGTACTCAATGGATATATTTATCGTTACATCTCTTCCATTTGGATAATGAAAAATAATTTTATGATTTCCCATATAACGTTTAGCGTTTTCTGCTGCGATTTCTTGCGTAATAGTTTGCATTGGAAGAGCAACTGATAAATCGTAACGAATATTAATATGATCTAATTTCGGACTATGACGCATAGCGCTAATTGCTAAACCTGATAAAATCGTTAGAACCATTAATTCATCTGTAGATTTATTAGACTTCTTCTCTACTTCTGTCCCTTTCAACTGATCATTGATAACCTTTTGCCCAACAATGTAACGTACATTATTCAACATGAGTGAAGATGAATTAATCGTCACATCTATATGATTTTCCACTTCAGATATCGGTACATCCTCTTCGTCTAATAAGCCTGTCGGTTCCCCAATATACAGTGAATATATACTTGGAATATAAATCGGATTTTGGCCTTTCACCATTAACTTTAAACCGTTATTTCCAGCGTCTGCACCCGCTTTTAAAAGTATGGACATATTTACCCCCCAATTTAATCTGACATCCCTTCCAAATATATGCAAATAATAACTTTAACATTCAAACCAAATAGAAATCTTTTTCCTTTCTGTTTTTTAATGTTTATTTCTAAACTGAGAAATAAATAATTAATTTTCATAAATTTATCTATTTATGTAAAATATATTTGACATTACTCCCTGTCATTTTTATACTATTAAGTGTAAAGAGTTTTTTACACTTATAAAGAGGTGAATACGATGAATCAGAATAAGTTTATTTTCGTAGTTATTATACTATCATTACTTGGAATACTCATACATGGCGCATACAAATATACGACCGAAGGAGCCATTCTCGGAGGGACTATTTTTGGAGCTTCTTTAATAATTAGTTATTTAATAAATCATATGACATGGGGAGATCCAAACGGCGTGTCAGAAGAAAGTCAAGATGAAATGGGACAACAAATTACATATAAAAGTTTCAAAATTGGATATTTTGTATTAGTCGTTATTATGTTTATTTTATTGATTTGGTCAGAAGGATTTTCTACCTTATATTCGCTTGATAATATTCAAAATCTCCCTTTATTTATAGCGCTTTGTTCTTCATTCATTGTTATTCCACTTGTAGAATTCGTTGTTTCGAAACGATATCAATAAAGGTATACATAATAGGAGAAGGCATTCCCTTACATAGGAATGCCTTCTCTTTCTTCTTCATATTTTTTACAAACTTGTTCTAATGTTGGTCCAGTTCATCAATAAGCCGGTAATGTTTATAATCAATTTCATAACAGTTATTACACAAAATAGCTATCATTGATATTACCACACTACGCAGCGCCTCTTTTCCTTTTTCGCACGTATACTTGGTGAATTATCAAGATGGTAAATATAAAACAAGCTGCCTTCCAATTGGGCCCATTCTTCTTTGACCTCTATCTTCAAATCCTACTTTTAAATACAGCTTTTGAGCAGGAATATTTTTTTCATTTACAGCTAGTACAATTTCATTTTTATCTGAAAAATAGGATGCTACAAAGTCATGTAATAAGGCTAATCCTTTTTTTGCATACCCTTTTCCTTGTTTCTCGTAATTGATAGAAAAGGCAACTAAAAGTAAAGCATTGGGATTATCTGTGTATTCTGCTACCCTCGTTCCTGATTGTAATGCGAAAATTCCTACTGGTGTATGATTCGCTAAAATAACAACAACATTTCGAGTTGTGTCTTTTTTAGCTTTTTCAAGCAAGTCACTTGGTTTTGCTGTAAATTGAATTTGTTCACTAGGTAAAATAAATGCGTCTATAATTTCTTTATATTTTTCATCATATGGAATAAGCTGAATATCTTCTGTTTGCAAATTCATTTTTATTTCCCCTTTTCTTCTAATTACTAACTTAAACCTTGCTGTGACTTAGAACGTACTTTTCCATCTAAAAAGGTAATCTCAGCAAAGGATTGTGGTGGATTTCCTTTCCAGGCAAAAGTTTATTTATAGTTTGATGAATTTTCATTACCTTGATTTATAAGTAAATCCCCTTCAAATCCTATTAATTCTTTTACTTCGTTATATGTCATTTCTTCATTTATTTGTGAGAAAATATTCATATCAATTGTTTCTCTCTTCTTTTTTTCTGTGACAGTTGAAGAAGTTGTTGTTTGTTTCTTTATTTATTTCTTTTTATCACACGCTGTCATACCAAAAATCACACACAGACTAAGACCACAAACTATGAGTGCGCTTTTATTTTTCATCATTACAACTATCTCTGGTTTAAAAACGATACCCAAGCATATCTAAATGTAATATATCGCAGAGAAACCAGGATAAACCTCCTTCTTTGTTATGTTTTTTATTGATCATTTTCAGATAGTTTTATACACGGTGGATCTGTCGTAACTTCCTAATTATAATTAAACCATATATTCCCTTTTTGATAAACTGAATATTAATAATTAACAAAAACATCTCGCGCCATATAGCACGAGATGTTTTTGTTATCTTTTAAGATGATTATTTGATTGATCTTCTTGTTCTTTTCTTAATTCATTCTCTTCATCTTTTGGTAACTGTTTGTCGTTTTCTTTAATCGGATTCGTTTCTTTATTTTCAATCATATCATTTGGTACTTGTGGCATAACACGTCCGACAATTGCAGCAAGTTCATCAAGAATTCCTTCGCCAGCTTTTCCGTGCTTAATTTGATTCCCCATTCGCTTTAATCGTTCATACGTATCAACATCCGCTACAACAACTGCATTTGCACCATTTGGATCATGTTTTAAGCTTTCAGCGACAGAATACTTGATTGATTCTACACGAGTTCGATCCAGTTTTGCCTTTACATCAATGCCAACAACAGCATATTTTCCAATAACGACTGCGGTCGCATCTTTTACACCTGGTATACTAGAAGCTAAAGAAGCTAAATGATCTGCCACTTTTTCATTCGGTTTTGTTTTATCTTTTGTATAGCTAACATTTCGCATAGATACATTTTTTTGTTCTGGTTTTTCATGAGCATTCTCTTTTTTTCCTACACTACACCCTGTGATAGCAAAACAAATCATAAGCATATATATAAGGATTTTCATCATTTTCACCACTTTATCATTGATGTTTAATCATAAATCTTTTCGACAGCCTGCATCTTTTTCACTTTTTCTTCAGTTCCGTCATTTGCATTAATAAAAATTTGGTACGTATCTTTTCCTAATGTCCCGACAAATTCATAGCACAATACTTCTTTATGCACATCATTTACAACAACCGCCTTGCGTTCTTCCATTACTTTTACATCTGGATTGATTTTCTTTCTTGCATCAGCAGCCGTTAATTTTGCAGTTGGAATGGTGCGTTTTTGATGTGATGCTAAATATTCTTTTGCTGAAAAACCAACAATTGATCCATCATCTAAAGCAATTTTCATTTGAATTGCTTCTGGATAAATACGCACATTATTCTCATTCACAACGTACGTAAACACACCAATATTATCGTACTGTGAACTATCAAAGAGCTCCATATTGGTAAACTTATGGTCCTTTAAGAAAGTTAATCCTTTACTTCCTGCGTCATTTAAGCTGATTTTTTGTTCCTTAATTTCACGGTTATTCATTACCCATATTGGATATCCACCTTTTTCGGTAATATCCATATAAAATTCATTCTTTGTTTCAGGATCTTGAATTTTCACACTATAAAATGATTCTTTAGCACCTTTTCCGCTTTTCTCAACTTCTACTTTTTCATTGCCTTTTAAATTTAAAAATGATTTTGCTATTTTTGCCGCTTCATCTTTTGAAATCGCTTTACCTTTTGCTTCAAAGCCGCCTTTTTTCGCCTTTTGCATGCTTGTGAAAGTTGGACCGAAATTATTTGAAGAATAGGATGTTACATTTTTCTCAACCGTCTTAAGCCCGTCAATAATCGTGTTATCCGCTGGATCTTTATTTGACGCAAGCGCAAGTTCTACATCCATCCAACGTAAATTATTTTTCAAAACGAGATGCTGTACTTTTCGAAGCTCATCTTGAATGTTGCCAGCATTTGAATATAGAGTTTGAAGCGCTTTATATTCTTGATCGTTTAAAGGTTCTTTCTCTAAATCACGAATGGCAGTGCGATAACTAAAATCACCAATATTCGCTAAAAATTCCTCGGTTTTATTAAACGGCATTAATGTTAAAGGTAGTTGTCCTACATCAGAACGAGCTTCCGATGTTAAACGCCACACATCCGCTAATGCCGGTGATAAAGATGTACGTGAATTCATTGCCAGTGTTGTTCCGATTTTATCGTGTAATAAATCAACCTCATACGCTAAATCATGAAACGCACGCTGATAGCTGTTTTCTGCTCGAATTAACACTGCATTTTTTTCTTGGTGTTCTTTATAACCCCAATACCCTGTTCCAACTACGCCGATTGTTAACAATACAATTACGATACCTCTTAACATTTCTTCACCTCCGCTCTATTTACAGAAAATATGTTTGCCGATTTTTTTAATTTGTGGTCGACTCCAAATCCATTTACTCGTTGCAGTATCTGGATTGAAATAATACAGTGCATTTCCAGTAGGATCCCAACCATTAATAGCATCTAATACAGCTTTTTTCGCCGTTTCATTTGGCGTTAAATAAATTTGTCCATCAGCAACTGCTGTAAATGCACGTGGTTCAAAAATCACTCCAGATACTGTATTCGGGAATGATGCACTTGTCACACGATTCAAAATAACTGCCGCAACTGCAACTTGCCCTAAATATGGTTCACCACGGGATTCACCATAAACTGCGTTCGCCATTAATTGAATATCATTTTGTGAATAACCATTTGGCACATTTGTACCTTTATTTTGGGCTGGCTTATTACTTTGTCCACCCGTGTTCCCTTTATTAGCAGTTGATTTCTCATACTTTGTCGCTTTTACAAGCATCTGCTTCGTCTTAGCCCCCGCTAAGCCATCTACAGGTAAACCGAACTTTTGTTGAAAATTCCTTAGTGCCCAATATGTACCCCAACCAAATACACCATCTACTTTTCCCGTATAAAATCCGTTATATTTCAATCGAGACTGTAGTTCAATGACATCTTCTCCAGAGGCACCTCTTTGAATCACCTGATTAGAAAAGGCTTGGACATTTCTTGTCTGCCCGCTACTTACAATTACAGATATACCGATTAATACAAACAAAATCAGTATTTTAAAAATAACTGTATGACGCATATATTTCCCTCCTTATTTGCAGTGATGATTTCATGGTTATGTTTTGTAAATAAAACGCTTTTATGTAAAGAAGACAAAAAAATCCAAACTTATATGATTTAGACTGCATGTACACAATAAGAAAAACGGCTAAAAGGAGTTTATTATGAAGCGTATTTTTGCATGTTTTGTATTAGGAATTGTATTTGTTACAGCATATTGCAATACATATACTCATTCATCAGTTGTTCACGCACAACCACCATATGCAAAATGGGGTAAACTTGCGGTAGAAAAAACGAAAGAAAACTATCCAAAAGCGCAAATTATTGATTACCTTCATATTGGAAGAAAACCGAAGACAGTGAATATAACAACAGAAAAATTCAAATTATGGCTGCGTGAAGATGGAAAGGAATATGGTGTTTTTGTTGATGTAGAGTTTGATACAAGAACGGAGAAGTTTTTGAAGATTACATTTCAAAAGAGCAGTAGATAATGTTCAACTAACCAAGCTTTTACAGGCTTTTATTTCCCCACTTATCTTCTGTTGTTTCTTTGATTCTTGACATTAGAATCTTATTGTCAGCGAATAGCGGGATTAAAAAAGAGGAAATCATCTCGATTCCCTCTTTTTTATTACTATTTAACTTTCACTTCTTGCTTAACTATACTCTCCTTCTATTTATGTATGATTAACGTTCTCTTGTAAATGATTTATAAATAATTTTAATGGTACTAATCCACGCTTTGGCATTTGACTGCTTATTACCGCTACAATTTCTAAATGTGGAATAATGATAATGTATTGCCCACCATATCCCATTGCAAAATATATACAATACGGTATGTGAAATCTTTCATTGTCTAATACCCACCAGTGATAACCGTATGCTCCAACATGTTCATATGTTAAAAAAACAGCCTTACTCGATTGTTCAATCCAACTTGAGGATACAATCTTTTCTCCACTCCAGAATCCATTTTGTAGACATAATAATCCTATTTTCAGCAAATCCTCCGCTTTCATTTTCATGCCAAATCCACCAACATAAATACCTTGAGGATCTTGTTGCCACTCATATTCGGTAATTTGTAAAGGATTAAATAAATATTTCTTTGCAAACTGCTCCGTTGTCTTTCCAGTAGCAACTTGTAGTATACAACTTAACAGATGTGAAGAGCCTGAATTATAATTCATTTTTGCCCCTATCTCTTCCATTAACGGCTTCTGCAAAATATAATTTATCCAATTATCTGATTCCACGAAATCATTTGGAAATACAACTCCATTTCCAAACTCCTGCCACTCTTCACCAGTTGTCATTGTTAACAAGTGATAAATGGTTAATTCCTTCTTTTCTTTCGGTACATTGGGAAACCATTTTGCTATAGGCGTATGTATATCATTTATGTAGCCTTTATCTATTGCTATACCGATTAAAATTGATACGATACTTTTCGTGATAGAATTAATTTTATATAAATTGTGTGCGCATTCTTTTGTTTTATAATATTTTGTTGTTAACTCACCTTGTTGATATACGAGAAATGCATTCACTTTCTTTTTCATAAATTGATTTTCCAACTTGTAAAAATCCAATATGTATTCCTCCAAATGTATACTGTTCTTGTCTGTTTTTACTATTCTACTCAAATCAAATAAATATTTCTATTTCTATGTACTTTCTAAAAAAATATCCAATTTCACGTGTGGCAAACATATACTATAGATATAAGACATGGTCACTCATACTAAGTAGTTTCGTTTTCGTGGAAAAACACTTAATAACATACGAATTAGCATATCAATTAACATACGAATTGGTATGCTTTTTTCATTGATGTAACAATATTTCCAAGGAAAATAAGTACAAAATAGCATACCAAATAACAGCGTGACAATAGTCATTGTCATTGTTTGAATTATGGTGTTAATTTTATTGTTAAATGCTATGTTATTTCTAAACTCTTTTGAAAAAAAAAGAAAGGTCATTGTAAATTTATGTTAAAATGTATATAAAGATTGTGAGAATTTGTACTTAAACTGATGAGTCAGATTAGTTGAATAGGCATTAGTTAAGTTATTCTGTCTTTATGTTAAACTTTAGAAGTTATTCAGCAATGGTAAAAAGGGAGAGAAAGTAATGTTACAATCACTGATTTTTGATATGGATGGAACTCTATTTCAAACAGAAAAAATTCTAGAATTATCACTTAATGATACTTTTAACCATTTGCGGTCACTAAATTTATGGGATACAGTAACCCCCATTGATAAATACCGTGAAATTATGGGTGTACCTTTACCAAAAGTTTGGGAAGCTTTGTTACCTAATCATTCCAATGAAGTAAGAGAACAAATGGATGCTTATTTTCTGGAAAGATTAGTTGAAAACATAAGAAGTGGGAAAGGTGCTTTATATCCTAATGTAAAGGAAGTTTTCCGTTATTTAAAAGAAAATAATTGTTCAATTTACATAGCGAGTAATGGTTTAACGGAATATTTACAAGCAATTGTGAGTTATTATAATTTGGATAATTGGGTTACTGAAACATTTAGTATTCAACAAATACGAACACTCGATAAAGGAGATTTAGTTAAAACAATTATAAAAAAATATGACATAAAAAAGGCAGCGGTAGTTGGAGACCGTCTATCTGATATAAATGCAGCTAAAGATAATGGTTTAATTGCAATTGGATGTAATTTTGATTTTGCACAAGAAGATGAACTTGCTCAGGCTAATTTGGTAATAAATGACTTAATGGAGTTAAAAACAATATTGCCTGAAATGAAAATAGTTTACTAAACCAACGGGTGCTTTAACTGAATAAGCGAAATAATAAATCAACGCTCAGAATGATATATGTCTGGGCGTTTTTGTTTGTTATTAGGTATGCGATTTATAATGTGAATTACCGTGTTATTAGATATCTTTTTTACACATAATTACAAAGAAAAAAGTACACCACGCTTCAATAAGTGATGTACTAACAATTATATAATCTTTACTTTATAACTTCGTCCGCACATTCCAAAGTTCTGGGAAAAAGCGTTGATCAAGAACACGTTTTAAATAAGAAACACCAGATGATCCACCTGTTCCCATTTTATGTCCAATAATTCGCTCTACTGTTTTCATATGACGGAAGCGCCACTGCTGGAGCCAATCTTCAATATCGATTAACTTTTCTGCCAGTTGATATAAATCCCAATATTTCTTCACATCAGCATACACCTCTAACCATGCAGCTTCAACTGTCGCATCTTCTTCATAAGGCTGTGTAATATCACGATTTAAAACATTTGGATTGATTGGGAACCCTTCTTTTACAAGTGCCTGAATTGCAACATCGTAAAGACTTGGTGAATGAAGCGCTTTATGCAAACGAGCATGTAACTCTGGATCTTTTTCATAAATTTTTAATGCATGAGGTGTTTTATAACCAAGCGCATACTCAATCATACGGTATTGATAAGACTGGAATCCTGATGCTTGGCCGAGTGAATCACGAAATTCAATATATTCAGATGGTGTGAGCGTTGCAAGAATATCCCAAGATTGAATAATTTGCGATTGAATTTTTGAAACGCGCGCAAGCATTTTAAAAGCTGGAGCCAGCCTATCATTTTGAATAGATTCAATCGCTGCACTAAGCTCATGTAAAATCAACTTCATCCAAAGTTCACTCGCTTGATGAATGACAATAAACAACATTTCATCATGATGATCAGATAACCTTTTTTGACTTCCTAGCAAACTATCTAATTGTAAGTACTCTCCGTATGTCATATTTTCTTTAAAATCCGTATGAATTCCCTTTTCCATAATTACTTTTTCATTTTCTTTCATAAAAATGAACACCCCTTCTATGCATCATCTGCTTGCTCTTATAGTGGTCTTA
>Ga0102589_1003766_pt1 | contig 15209 bp, 16 predicted proteins | sample AraplaMF_Col_mLB_FD_76858 | JGI IMG/M metagenome (GOLD analysis project Ga0102589, IMG submission 76858) | Arabidopsis root microbial communities from the University of North Carolina, USA - plate scrape MF_Col_mLB | ecosystem: Host-associated > Plants > Roots > Endosphere | place: USA... | reverse complement strand
GATAAGATAAGATGAATAAGGTGTGATTTGTTTAGAAGGGAAGAGATGGTGTGTTATTTAACTCGTTTGAGTTTATTTTTTTATTTTTACCGATAGCATTTCTTTTATATTTTCTATTAAATAAATTGGGACAAACTACTTTAGCGAAAGCTTGGCTTGTGGCAGCATCTTTATTTTTCTATAGTTATTGGAATATAAAATACTTGCCGCTTATGTTAATATCGCTCATTGTGAACTACTTTATTGGAATGAGGCTCGTGAAGCATAAGAGTAAATTCCTTTTAACGGTAGGTTTAATATTTAATATAGGAATGCTTAGTTATTTCAAGTACTATGATTTCTTTTTACAAAATGTGAATTCGTTATTTGGAACTCATTTTACATTATTATCATTAACGTTACCGCTTGCGATTAGTTTCTATACATTCCAAAAGATTGCGTTTTTAGTAGATACATATCGCGGAGAGACGGAGGCATGTCATTTTCTTGATTACGCTCTGTTTGTAACATTTTTCCCGCAACTTATTGCAGGTCCGATTGTGCACCATGCGCAAATTATGCCGCAGTTTGCTGATCGTAGTAAAAAGCGTTGGCAATCGAATTATATCGTTCTCGGTATTTTTGTATTTGCCATCGGTATTTTCAAAAAAGTAGGGATTGCAGATGTTTTATCTCCCGTTGTACGGGAAGGGTTTGATGTACAGCAGTCGCTAACATTTGTTGAAGCGTGGCTTTCATCATTAGCGTTTACATTCCAGTTATACTTTGATTTCAGTGGATATAGCGATATGGCAATTGGGATTGCGTTAATGTTTAATATTAAATTGCCTCAAAACTTTAATTCCCCGTATAAAGCGGTGAGTATACAAGATTTTTGGCATCGTTGGCATATGACATTAAGTCAGTTTTTAACGAAATATGTGTATATTTCTCTTGGAGGAAATCGAAAAGGAATTACGCGTACATACGTCAATATTATGATTGTCTTCTTAATAAGTGGACTTTGGCATGGTGCTGGTTGGACATTTATTTTTTGGGGATTTTTACACGGATTAGCTTCTGTCGTTCATCGTTTGTGGAATAAAGCAGGAGGCCGCATGCCGGCTTGGGTAGGATGGCTCTTGACGTTTTTCTTCATTAATATAACGTGGGTATTCTTTAGAGCAACATCGATGCATGATGCGGTGAAAGTGCTAAAAGGAATGTTTGGATTTAATGGATTCGAACTAGCAAATAGCGTGTTTCCGGTATTTATTATTGAGAAACTACAATTTTTAAAAGGGTACGGTGTTTCATTTACTGAAGCATACCATGTTTCATTATTAAATACGGAAATAGTAGCGTATATTTTCGGAGCATTATGTATTAGTTTCTTCTTAAAAAATTCAATTCAGTTAAAAGACTCATTCCGTCCGACAGTATGGACGGCGTTATTTACTGCAATATTACTTGTGTATAGTGTGCTACATTTAACGAGTATTAGTGAGTTTTTATACTTTAATTTCTAGGTGGAGAATATGAAAAACAAACAGTGGCTTATTTTCGTTTTTGTATGTGTTTTTGTTCCACTTGCAGGTGTTGGAATATTTAATGGCTATGCAGATTCACTTTGGTTATTCTCGCATAAAAATAAGTGGAATGATGTTCAGTTTGGGTTTAATGAGAGACAACAAAAAACGAATTATATAACATATCGTCCGTTTACTTATGATGGCGTTATACTTGGAAGTAGTAGAACAACGTTTATCAATGAGAATGATTTTCTCGGATTAAATGCATTTAATTATGCGGTAAGTAGTACAGATCCGCGTGAGTACGATGCGTATATTGAATATGCAAAAGAGAGAAAAGGTAGTGAATTATCTTCTATTGTGATTGGTTTAGATTTCCTTGGAACAAACAAAAATAGAGAAATCGGTTTTGAAAAGCCAGAAGTATATATTAGTGAGGCGCAAAGCTTACTATATCCAATTAAATCGTATGTGAGTATGGATGGGATTACATATTCCCGAAATACAATTCAAAACTCCATTCATCACAATAAGACTATTGATGTATATAATCGCGATAACATAAAGTCGATGCGTGAGTATACGAAAGAAGAGCGTGATACACAAATTGCCGCGCAAGTAGATAAATTTAGTAGAGAGATCTATGGCGGGAATTATGAGTATCAAAATATGAAGGAAATATTAGGTACTGTAAAATCCCATAATTCGAATACGAAGTTTTATATTTTTACAACTCCTGTTTCAGAGCCATTGTTCCGTACGATGATTCAATCAGGTCGATGGGAAGATTATAAAAGATGGCTCCATGATGCTGTCGATGTATTTGGGGAAGTACATCATTTCATGTATTTAAATTCAGTAACAAAGAACTTAGATAATTATATGGATGGACATCATTTCAGACCAGAAGTCGGGAAGATGATCGCACATAAAGTTGTAAAAGAAGAAGATAGTAATGTGCCGAAAGATTTCGGTATTGTTATTACGAAGGATAATATTGATGAGGTGCTGGAGGAAATTCGGGCGTCTTTTCAGTAGAATAAAAAGAAGCAGCATCCAAGTAGATGCTGCTTCTTTCTATTCTATTTCTAAATCAACAATTAAATAAGCGAGTATCACAACGAAGAAAATACTAACGGCTGGTGCTGTTAACACGTGTCCAGACATAAAGCCGATACCGAGCGATAAGACGAGTGTGCTAGCTAGTAGCATATGTTTTACGCTAAATAGTTTCTTGAAGTTTGTGATCAAGCGAATGAATATTTTTATACCGAAATAAAGAAGAGGCAGTAAGTACATAAGGAATCCGACAATACCAAATGCAAAGAATAGGTCGTGGAAATCCATTTCGACTAATTTCATTTTCGTTGTATAGTTACCAGCGTAGCCCATTCCAAATAGTTTTTGAGATAGTGGTGCGTCTTTATAATATTGTTTATATACTTTTAAAAATTTGTCGCGATCACTGTAAATTAAGCTCTTCATTTCAGAGTCTGTTAGTTCGCCTTCTTTATGTTCTTCTTCTGTAATTACTTTTCCTTCTTTTCGGTCTTTCTCTTCTTGTACTGATTTTTTGTATTCATATATTTGTAAGTGGATACTCATGTTTTTTGCGATAGGGGTTTGCGGTGTAAGAACGAGTAAACCACCTAATACGACAGCAGCAACGATTGTATTTACAAGATATGTGAATCCTTTTCCTTCTTTTTTACGATGCATCATATATTCAATGAATAAGAAGAAAAGAGCGATGCCAAGTGTAATAACGATAGCACCATAGCCTACTTTCGTTCCAATCATAATGCTTGCATACATCGCAAGTACAGTTGGAATCCAGTAATACACTTTTGAGAAAGAAGTTGTTTTATGAACCGAGTATAAGACAACGATTGGGAACATAATTGCGAAAATGGAACTTAAATCATTTCCAGCAAAGAACCATCCTCTTGAACCGATCTTTGAGTTCGGATAGCTTGGGAAATCTGTACCACTTGCCATAGCGGCGATGATTGAAATACTTAAAATTAACGTTGCATATAAGAAATACGTAATGATTTTATGAAACGCATATTCGTTATTTTTTAATTCTTTTAGTGCGATAATATATCCAAACAGTAGTACAATTGGATATACACTTTTCAAAATAAATTTCACTTCTTCTCCAAATGAAACTGGAGATTTAACCATTAAATTATTCACAAGGCCGATTGCAAGTACGATGCCAAAGAGACATAAATAAAGAATATACTTTTTCGCGCCTTGTTGTTTATGGTGAAGAAGTAGATAACCTAATGCAAGAAGCATAAAGGCGAAACGGACTACGATTCCGACTGTTGCGCTCATGTGTAATACATAGATCGAAAAAGACGTTAATAAATCTAAGATTGGTTGAAACACGATGAATAGCAGTAGGAAATGCGGGAAGGAATTAGCCGTCTGTTTTAACTTAGTAACCATATGTTCCTCCATTTCTTCATTCCTTTATTTCAGCACCCCTCTATTAATAGGAAGGGGAATGAATTTCTTTTTATATCAGACTTAAGAATACACCATTTCATTGTAATGGTAAATAGATGAGAAGAGGCGATAAAACGACTTTAATTGCTATATTTTTTAACGGAATTGTATGTTTTATACAAGGATATATACACAATACGAGATTATTAGACAGAAAATTAAGAAAAAAGAAGGGTTTTTTACCTTCTTTCTATAATTATATAAGTATAATCTTTATGTAGAAAAGAGGGGTATATAATGGAAGTAACAAGTAAAACAGAATCTGTCATTGTGAAATATGAAGGAAACGTTGCAACGGTTATGGTCAATCGCCCAGAGGTGTTAAATGCATTAGATGAGCCAACGTTAAAAGAACTATTACAAAAACTGAAAGAAGTAGCGGAGAGTTCTGCGCATATTGTTGTGTTATGCGGTAACGGCCGCGGTTTTTCTGCGGGTGGAGATATTAAATCAATGCTTTCAAGTAACGATGAAAGTAAGTTTGATGGCATTATGAATACTATTTCTGAAGTCGTTGTGACTTTGTATACGATGCCAAAGCTTGTGATTAGTGCGATTCATGGACCAACTGCTGGTCTTGGATTAAGTATTGCATTAACAGCTGATTATGTGATGGCGGATATTTCATCCATTATTGCGATGAACTTTATTGGAATCGCTTTAATTCCAGATGGTGGCGGTCATTTCTTCCTGCAAAAGCGCGTTGGTGAAAATATGACGAAGCAAATTATTTGGCAAGGAAAGAAATTATCAGCAACAGAAGCGCTTGATATTGGCTTAATTGATGAAGTAATCGGTGAGGATTTCCAAACGGCTGTGAAGCAAAAAATTAGTGAATGGTCACAAAAACCGATCAAAGCAATGGTTCAAACGAAGCAAATTTTATGTGAAGTAAATCGTTCTAATTTAGAACAAACACTGCAACTTGAAAAACGCGGCCAATATGCGATGAGACAAACAGCGGATCATAAAGAAGGAATTGCTGCATTTTTAGAAAAGCGTTTGCCAGCATTTAAAGGGGAATAAAGTGAATGATAGTTTTACTACCGGTTAATTTAAGGTAAAGGGGAGAAAGTGCTAACACATTTTAGTATAATTGTGTTAGCACTTTTTTTAAGGAGTAATGCATGAAAAAAATTATAGGTGTTATGGGTATAATTTTGTTTGTATATTATGCTTTGCATAGTACACCGTCTATGGCGTTGCGAACTGCTTTGTTTTTTGAAGGACATCCAAGCGTTGCGTTTTCTGACGGGGTGACGAAAGAAACAGATGTGAAAAAAGAAGCAATTCCAGCTGAATACCAAACTTTATATGGCAAGGAAGAAGAAGGATCAGAGCACTATTTCTTTCCGCACGTAAGAGCAAAAGGATCAGGAATTGATATGATTAGTGCATGTGTGACGAAGAAATGGTTTTTCTATACAGCAGAGCTCGGATGTTATTAAACATAGGAGGATGAATGATGTCAGCATATAACAAGTTAGTAAGAGATCGTGTTCCAGAGAAGATTTTGATGTCTGGAAAAACATATACAGCACAAAAGCTAACAGGACAAGCGTACATACAAGCTTTAGCGAAAATTGGAACGGAAGAAATTCGTGAATTTGCTTCTATGAAAGAGCGTGAACATGCACTTGATTCTCTTGCGGATGCACTGGAAGTAATCATTTCATTAGCGCGTGCAGAAGGTGCAACAATTGAGGATGTAGAACGTCTTCGTAAGAAAAAAGAAATAGAGCGCGGTGGCTTTGAAAGAGGTATTTATTTATTAGATGTGTCAGAAGAATAGGTTTGTAGGAAAAGCATAGCGTTACTCATTAACGCTATGCTTTTTTGTTGCAATTAAACTAATAATGAAGAAGATAGCTGTTACTACCCAGCCAATTGTAATAGAAGTAGTAGTATGAACTGCGTAAGAAACTTGTAAACAAAGTAATGATGCTAAAAACCAAATGAGTGCAATGTGTACATATTTTTTTGATGTATTCATATTGTATAACTCCCTTTGTATACTAAAGTGAATTTTACTACAGTTCAGAAAATTAAGCTATATGAGTAGAGGTTTTCTAGCAAATTTTGTATACTAAATAATAGGGAAAATGAGGAGGAAACGACAATGGCACATCATACGAAAGAAACGATGGAACTGATTAAGGAGCTTGTCTCTATTCCAAGTCCGTCTGGGAATACAGAGAAAATTATTCGTTTTATTGAAAACTATGTAAGTGAGTGGAACGTAGAAACGAAGCGTAACAATAAAGGCGCTCTTATTTTAACGGTAAAAGGGAAAAATGATGCACAGCACCGTTTATTAACGGCACACGTTGACACGTTAGGTGCGATGGTGAAAGAAATTAAGCCTGACGGTCGTCTAAGTCTTTCTATGATTGGTGGATTTCGCTGGAACTCTGTAGAAGGGGAATATTGCGAAATTGAAACATCAAGCGGTAAGACATATACAGGGACGATTTTAATGCATCAAACATCTGTGCATGTATATAAAGATGCAGGTGAAGCGAAACGAGATGAGAAAAATATAGAAGTTCGTATTGATGAGCGTGTGTTTTCAGCTGATGAAGTACGCGAATTAGGCATTGAAGTAGGAGACTTCGTTTCATTTGACCCACGTGTTCAAATTACAGACAGTGGATACATAAAATCACGTCATTTAGATGATAAAGTAAGTGTTGCAATTTTATTAAAATTAATTAAGAGATTACAAGATGAAAACGTAACATTACCATATACAACTCATTTCTTAATTTCTAATAATGAAGAGATTGGATACGGTGGTAATTCTAACATTCCAGAAGAAACGGTTGAATATTTAGCGGTTGATATGGGGGCGTTAGGTGATGGACAAGCATCTGACGAATATACAGTATCTATTTGTGCAAAAGATTCTAGCGGTCCGTATCATTATGCACTGCGTAAACATTTAGTAGAGCTTGCGAAAACGAACAATATTGAATATAAAGTAGATATTTATCCGTACTATGGATCGGATGCATCGGCTGCGATTCGCGCTGGATTTGATGTGAAACATGCATTAATTGGAGCGGGTATTGATTCTTCCCATGCATTTGAGCGTACACATGAAAGTTCGATTGCGCATACAGAAGCACTTGTTTATTCATATGTATTATCAGAGATGATTGCGGAATAAGAAAAGAAATAGGCTGCCAGGGGTAGCCTATTTTTTATTTGCAGAGAAATCGACTTTATTTAACAAAAAGTAAATTAATTGTAATTTATCCCGCTTTAATGGGCAGTAAGACCCCCACCCCACTGATTAAAGTTTCACTTTATTTTACAATATTAAGAAAGTAGGTTTACTACATAATTCGAGTATTATAAAATAATAGAGGCGCACTAATTTTTTTTGTCTGAATTCAATATAATTTGTATATTAAGATTACGCGTTATTAAATGATGATTGTTGAGAGGAGTATTATTTTTTATGAAGTATCGTGCAGTCGCGGCAGGTATTTTAGCCGCAAGTTTATTATCGTCTCCCGTAAGTAGTTTCGCAGCAGCGAAGAAGTTTTCGGATGTTCCTACATGGGCGCAAGAATCAGTTGATTATTTAGTAGGTAAAAAGGCGCTTGATGGAAAGCCAGATGGAACGTTCTCTCCATCTGAAGCAGTAGATAGAGGGTCAGCTGCAAAAATTTTAGCAGTCGTTCTTGGTTTACCAATTGATCCAAAAGCAAAGCCATCTTTTAAAGATGCACAAAACCATTGGGCAGCTCCGTACATTGCTGCAGTGGAAAAAGCAGGTGTAATTAGTGGAGATGGTACTGGTAAATTCAATCCATCAAGCCAAATTAACCGTGCATCTATGGCATCTATGTTAGTACAAGCATATTCATTAGATAAGAAAATTATTGGAGAACTTCCAACACAGTTTAAAGATTTGGAACCTCATTGGGGTAAGAAACAAGCTAATATTTTAGTAGCTTTAGAGATTTCTAAAGGTACGGGAAATGGCTGGGAGCCTGAAGGAACTGTAACTCGTGCAGAAGCAGCTCAATTTATTGCGATGGCTGATCAAAATAAAACAGATACATCAAAAAGAATGTATATGAACAGAAACTTTATTACATATCATCAACCATCATTATCATCTGGTATTACTGATGTTCAGCATAAGCCACAAATGGTTGTAGTGAAAGAACAAAGAGCAGATGGCTGGTTAAAAATTGTAACAAGTAAAGGTGAGAAGTGGACACCTATACAAGAAAAAACAGAAACGATTAATCAAGGCTTTACTGCGTATGAGACAGCTTCACATAGTTCTAAAGTGCTAGGTACATATAATGCACAAACAGTAACGATTATGGAAGAGAGTGGCAGCTGGATTCGAATCCGCGTAGGCGCTGGTTTCCAGTGGGTTGATAAAAACCAATTAAACCCAGTGAAGCAAGAGAACTTCTTAGAAGGTAAAGCAATTATTATTGATCCAGGTCATGGTGGAATTGACTCAGGTAATGTTGGTTATTACGAGAAAGAAAGTGAAACGGTATTAGATGTATCATTACGATTAAAGAAAATATTTGAGCAAAAGGCACCATTTACTGTTATGTTCACTCGTACAGATAATACACGTCCAGGAGTAAACTCAACAGATTCATTGAAAAAACGAGTAGAGTTTGCACAGGAACATAATGGAGATATCTTTGTAAGTATTCATGCTAATGGCTCTCAATATAAAAATGGACAAGGTACAGAAACATTATATTATCAGTCAGCAAGAGCAAAAGTAACGAATCCACATGTAGAAGACAGTATGTTATTAGCACAAAAAATTCAAGACCGTCTTGTAGCAGCACTTGGAACAAAAGATCGTGGTATAAAACATCAGGACTTATACGTAACTAGAGAAAATACAATGCCAGCTGTATTAACAGAATTAGCATTTGTAGATAATAAAAGTGATGCAGATAAAATTGCTACACCAAAACAGAGACAAGCTGCAGCGGAAGCGATTTATCAAGGTATTTTAGATTATTACGAAGCGAAGGGTAATAGCGTATCTTCTTTCCGTTAATAAAATAAAAGAGATTGCCAATAGGCAGTCTCTTTTATTTATTAACGTTTCTCTTTATTTCCGGCATGTGATATCATTTAATTTTATATGAAAAATTACTGTAGTAATTGCAATTATAACGATATAGAGGATGATCATAGATTGAATAATCATAGTAAAACACCTGCATGTATATATACGTATGCATTTCGTGAGGAGGAGCGTGCTTTATGTTACTTGGAAATGCGCTCGTTCTTTGGAACGGAGTCTCACGTTAATATTTTGAAAAGTGATGTCAAAATTGACCCAAGTAGAAGTGCGTTTATAAAAGAGCGCGTTGAAGTGATGTACGAGGGAGACGACTTAGAAAGCATTTTAAAACAAGTAGAACAAATTGATTTGGCGGGGGCTTCATTTAAAGTTATATTCGTTAAAATCAATGACCTCGTTGGAGAGAATAAAATTGAATATGGAGAAAGACGTCTTATTGAACGAGACCTTGGCATGCATATTGAAGGAGAAGCGGATGTTCGTAATCCAGAGCGTGTATTCGGAATTGTTCCTCTTGGAGGACGCTGGTACTTCGGACACTATGTAGAAAGCGAGCCAGTTTGGTATCATCACATAAAAAAACCGCATAGTTATTCGACATCTCTAAGCACACGTGTTGCGAGATCAGTTGCAAATATCGCTGTACCAAATCCAGAGGGAGTACGAGCAATTGACCCGTGCTGTGGTATTGGAACAGTAGTAGTAGAAGCACTTTCTATGGGAATTAATATCGTTGGTAGAGATATTAATCCACTTGTAGTTCTTGGAACGAGAAAAAACATCGCACATTTCGGGTTTGAAGGAACAGTAACAAAAGGTCCGATCGAAGAAATTACTGAGAACTACGACGTTGCCATTATCGATATGCCGTACGACTTATTTACGCACGCGACACCAGAAGACCAACTCTCCATTCTTTCAAGTGCACGCCGCATCGCTAAAAAAGTAGTCGTTGTCACGATGGAAACAATGGACGACATGATCCATGAAGCAGGATTCGAAATTACAGATCGCTGTGTTACAAGAAAAGGATCATTTACTAGACAAATTCTTGTTTGTGAATAAGAAAAAAAGGTCACCCGTTTGGGTGACCTTTTTTTAGTTTGTATTGATGTGTGATTGGTTGGTGGAATGGAGGAGTGATTTGTCGGTAAGTCGATATCCCATGTCGAATCGTCGATATATTTAAAAAATCGTTGATATATTCCGAGAATCGCCGATATCGCTACATTAGTATATTATTGTTCTTTTAATTTCTCTTGTTGTGCGAGTAATAAATTGCGTAAGACGTGTCCGCGGTAACTTTCTAGTTTTCGTCCTTCGTGATAGCGCACGCCTAATTTTTTTAGTTCGGCTACGTACCAGCCTTTTGTTCCGTAGTACATTGGATCACTTCCTTTTTGCTTTTGAACAGTATATGTTGGGGGTGGAAGTAACTTTCCATTGAAAATAATAAGCCTAGTTGTATCAAGGTGTTCCATAAAATAGTTTCCGGACATTGTATAAAAAAATAGACAGTAGTGTATGCTTTTTTACACAATGTATACAAATTTATACCCTATGCGTTGGCATGATATTTGCAATGAAAATAGTATCAACATATAGGGGAGAGATAGAAATGAAGGTTAGTAAAGTGTACACGACAATCGATGCTCACGTAGCTGGGGAGCCGCTTCGAATTATTACAGGCGGCGTGCCAGAAATAAAAGGAGACACGCAGCTAGAAAGACGCGCGTACTGTATGGAACATTTGGATCATCTTCGCGAGGTTCTTATGTATGAACCGAGAGGACATCACGGTATGTACGGTTGTATCATTACCCCGCCTGCGAGTGATCATGCTGATTTTGGCGTATTATTTATGCACAATGAAGGCTGGAGTACGATGTGTGGTCACGGCATTATTGCTGTTATTACAGTCGGAATTGAAACAGGTATGTTTGAAGTGACAGGTGAGAAACAGAAGTTCATTATTGATAGCCCTGCCGGGGAAGTCATTGCGTACGCAACATATAACGGGAGCGAAGTAGAGTCCGTTTCATTTGAGAATGTTCCCTCATTTGTATACAAAAAAGACGTTCCTATTAAAATAGATGACTATGAATTTCAAGTAGATATCGCGTTTGGCGGAGCTTTTTATGCGGTAGTAGACTGTAAAGAATTTGGTTTGAAAGTCGATTTCAAAGACTTATCTGCTATTCAAATGTGGGGCGGTAAAATTAAGCACTATATTGAAAGCCAAATGGAAGTAAAACATCCACTTGAAGAAGATTTAAAAGGAATATACGGCGTTATTTTCTCCGATGAACCGAAAGAAGAAGGTGCCACTTTACGAAATGTAACGATCTTTGCTGATGGGCAAGTAGATCGTTCTCCTTGCGGTACAGGAACTTCCGCAAGAATCGCAACTCTTTTTGAAAAGGATGCTTTACAAAATGGAGAAATTTTCATCCACGAATGCATTACTGACGGGAAATTCGAGGGAGAAGTATTGTCGGTAACAGCGGTGCATACATATGAAGCTGTCGTTCCGAAAGTAACGGGGCATGCATTTATTACAGGATTTCATCAGTTCGTTATAGACCCGAGAGATGATTTGAATCGAGGATTTTTGTTAGGATAGAAGGAGGAGGTGGAAAGATATGCTAGTCATAAGCGCGAACGAACAACGAAACTTAGTAAATATGAACGAAGTTATTGAATACGCGGCGCTTGCTTTAAAAGAATTTTCCGCAGAAAGAACGATCACGCCAATTCGCGGCTCATTGCCATTTGCGAACGAGCAAAATACGGCATTGATTATGCCTTCAGTAGCGGAAGGACTTAAGGCACTTGGCTTAAAGGTAGTAACAGTAGTCCCCGAGAATAAAAAGATAGGAAAGAAAACGATAAACGGGATTGTGATGCTATCAGACTTTCAAACGGGAGAACCGCTCGCACTTTTAGAAGGATCCTACTTAACGATGATTCGAACAGGGGCCTTATCAGGAGTATCAACAAAATATTTAGCTCGTCATAACGCAAAAACGTTATGCATAATCGGGACGGGTGAACAGGCGAAGGGAATTGCTGAAGCTGTATTTGCGGTAAGAGATATCGAAAAAGTCATTTTATACAATCGAACGGAAGAAAAAGCGTATGCATTTGCGCAATATATCCAGGAGACATTTAACAAACCAGCTTACGTTTACGCAAGTCCAGATGAAGCAATAAGCGAAGCGGACATCATCGTCACAACTACGAACGCATCCACACCAGTCTTCACAAAAAAACTACAAAAAGGCGTTCACGTAAACGCCGTCGGCTCATTCAGGCCAAGTATGCAAGAACTACCATCCCACGCCATCGCTAATGCAAACAAAGTAGTAGTCGAATCAAAAGAAGCAGCACTAGAAGAAACCGGCGACCTTCAAGTTCCAGTGCGAGAAGGTTTATTTGAAGCAAACGACATCCATGCAGAACTTGGTCAAATTATAAGCGGTGAAAGAGCTGGCCGTGAAAATGATGAAGAGATTACTGTTTTTAAATCGGTTGGTTTGGCGGTAGTGGATATTATTGTTGCGAAGTATTTGTATGAGAGAGCGGTGGAGAATGGGGTTGGGAATAGGATTGAGTTTTGAGGGGCCGCCTTTTGGTGGTCTTTTTTTGGTGGAGGTGTGGGATAATAAACTTAATGGAGGAATAATTAAGGATGAGAATAGAGGGGAGAGGAATTCTCCCCTTTTTTATTATGCATGCAATGTGAATTCATATTTCTTATTTATTTTGTTTGCAATAGTTTCTAAATTTTATAACTGCTGTACAGTATCACCATAACCATAACCACTACTAGCAAAATGGGAAAGGGTGTTATTTGAAACTGAACCTCTCATATTTCCATCGTCTTAAAAAAGATTTATAGTTATATTATAAATCTTCTTAAGGAGAGGATATATTGAATAAGAAAAACTGGATGAATATTGCTATTTTAACAATTTTATTATTAATAATAGGCTACATATCTTACACAATGTACTGCAAAAATATTACGCAAGATAAAGCTTCAAAAGTAGTGATAAATTACATGAAGGATAAAGAAAATATAGATCTTGTAGTTACTAAAGTTGAGATTTTACATGGAGTACGTGAAGGTTTTATTGATGTAGAAGGTTATTCTAAAAATGATAAGAAGAAGGTAATCCGCGTTACAATAAACAAAACGCAAAACTATTTAGTCTCCGGTTGGGGATTTAAGGGTTAAAGATAAAAGATAAAAGATAAAAGATAAAAGATAAAAGATAAAAGATAAAAGATAAAAGATAAAAGATAACTACCAATGGCATCTGTTTTATGAAGCAATTGGTAGCTAATCCGTTGATTTCCCTATTAAGCTTAGGGTTCCAAACGATGTTCTTTTTTATACCGTCGTGCATTTTATTATTAGAGGGGCAGCTTTTTTTACCATTCGCGCCATTCTTCAGTTATATCTTCTTCGGATTCTAAGCCAGCTATTCGTGCAGCTGCATCGATAAATTCATAGAGATCTTCTCTTTCCATTGTTTCGATAAAATGGTCATGTTCGATATTTAGTTCATTTAGTTTAATCACTACCTCTTTAACAACTTGCATTACTTCGACCTCGGTTGGGTTCTCCCCTAATTGCTGTAAATTGTTAATGTAAGTGTCAAGAGCCGTATTTGTTGCACTTATATTTTCTTCAGTGAAAAATTCCCCATCTTCATCATACTCGACCCATGAGGTTGTTGGTTTGTTTTTTTTCAATTCATCAAATGTCATAATAACCTCCTAAATGTGTTTTTTGTCTTTAATTCCATTCTACATTTTCGATCACATATAACAATCATTCTAGAGGGGTTTTCTGTAAGTTAATAGTTTTTCAACTCATTTTATGAGGCTACTTATTCGTGGTCTTTTTATTTTCCCCTACGCATAAATATAGTTTATCCCGCATTAACGGGCAGTAAGACTCCCACCTCAAAATTCGGCGAATGCGGAGGAGTTAGGTGGGAGTCGGGCTGCCCGTAAAAGCCCGATTGGTGAGGGCTAATAATCAGTGGGGGATGGACAACCCCCCACTGATTAAAGTTTCACTTTATCGCAAGAATGCACGAATAGATTACAAACTTTCTACCTTTGCGAAAAAGTTTGACAATACATACGGGTAGTGGTAATTTAAAACCTATAAGAAAACTCGGTATTAATTCCGAGTTTTCTTATAGGTGTAAATAGTCGAGAGGGGTCGAAATATGAAGAAGAAGTTGTTTGCATTACCATTTGTCCTACTATTACTTATTGCATTAGCGGCTTGCTCAGGAGAGAAAGATTCTTCGAAGCAAGCGAACACTAGTAAATCAGGGACTCCGAAAGATGGAGGAACGTTAACAGTTGGTGTTAGCGACAATCCCGATACGATGAATCCGCTTTATGCGAATGATCGTGTGTCATTGACGATACAGCAAGCTTTATATGCACCGCTGTATCATATGGAAGACGGTAAGAAAAAGTTTGTTCTTGCTGAAAGCTTTACGCCTTCAGAAGATCAATTAACATGGACTTTAAAACTAAAAGATAATTTGAAATGGCATGATGGTAAGAAAATTACATCAGATGATATTGCATTTACATTCCAATCTATTTTAGATGAGAAACAAAATAGTTCAAGCCGTGAAAACTTTATTTTTAAAGGAAAGCCGCTTGAGGTGAAAAAAGTGGATGAGCTAACGACTCAATTCGTTTTACCACAAGTAAGTGCATCTTTCGAAGGGGTTATGAATGATTTCTTCCCAATTCCAAAACATGTATTTGAAGGTGAAGCGGATTTAGTGAAGAGTAAGAAAAACTTACAGCCTGTAGGATCGGGGCCGTTTAAGTTTAAAGAGTATAAATCAGATGAGTACGTTGCATTAGATCGATTTGATGATTATGTAGGTGGTAAAGCTAAATTAGACTCTATCGTATACCGCGTTGTAAAAGACCGTAATACAGCAAATGTTTCACTGCAAAATGGTCAAATCAACATGAAGATGATTGAGCCGCAAGACTTTAAGAAATTAGATAGCACTGGGAACTTCTCAATGGTGACATTCCCTGAAGGTAGA
>Ga0102589_1003762_pt1 | contig 15235 bp, 18 predicted proteins | sample AraplaMF_Col_mLB_FD_76858 | JGI IMG/M metagenome (GOLD analysis project Ga0102589, IMG submission 76858) | Arabidopsis root microbial communities from the University of North Carolina, USA - plate scrape MF_Col_mLB | ecosystem: Host-associated > Plants > Roots > Endosphere | place: USA... | reverse complement strand
CAAGACAAACCGTGATAATATTTGCCATTCCTTCAATACTCGGCATATTTCCAAACTCATCTAGGCAAAAAACCACTTCACGGTGACATTTCCCTCCACGAGCAAGGGATGCACCCTTAGCTAATATGAAATAAAGCTGTCTTACGAAAATAGAAGCAATTACATGGTTCGAAGAATCAAAGTCTGGTGTAATCATAAAAATAGCAACTGGTTTATTGAAATAATCCACTTTTGTTATTTTCATATCTTCATTGTCTTCTACTACTTTAAATTCTGTATGACCCGTTTTTTCATCTATTTTTGTAATGGAAATAGATGTTTTCGTTTTAGGATTTTCCTTTTCATTACATTGAATGGCATCTCCAACTTGTATTACTTGTTTAAAATCTAATGCAAAACGTCCTGTAATATCTGCTTTGATAGACTCCTTTGAGCCATCCGGAAATACAATTTCTACTCGTTTTCTAGGTGTTACTTTTCCTTTTATCGTTTTTCCAAACCCTACACGTTTTAAATCCACACTATTTTTCGAAGTCATTTTTGCAATTTCATCGAACGTAAAAATAGAGAGTCCGTTCATTGTTTGGGTGAAGATTCCGCCACGTGTCGTTCCTTTCGAGAAGTTTGAGGTTGCATATTGCATTTTCGCAACACTATCTGCTGGCAAACCTTCAAAGTATAAATCTAATGCGTTTTGTGGATCTGCTTTTGGATCTACGATAACCTCTTTTGAGCCAAGTTCTGACAACATATTTGCAACTGCATACATTGTGATTTTTTCTTCTGTACCTTCCGCAATGCATTTATCTGTAACTGCTAATATCATGGCGTTACACAAGCTCATGGCGCACTGTTGCCAAAAAGGATCTTTTACAGTTGGGTTGTAATACAAAGTGTGTGAGAGTGTTTTACATAATGCCTGTGCCGTTGAATAATCCCCATCTTTATAGGCATCTTTGACGAGCTGTAACAAGTTATAGCTCATAGAATCAAGTGGGTTTAACAAATTCAAAACTTCAATGTGATACCCTCGTTCTTCCAACGTTTCTTTCGATGCACTGAATAATTCACCCTTTGGATCATTAAAAATTAAAGATGGTTTATGTTCCGCTCTAGAATAGACATCAATTGTAGGAAATACAAAGGTTTCCCCTTTACCAGAGCGTGTTGTACCAATGATTAAGTTGTTTACGGGGCTATCATCAATGAATACCTTGTCACCTAGTCGGGAGATAACAACACCACCGCCACCTTTAAATGATTCCTCTCGATCTGGTACAGCTCGGTATTGTTTTTTCAACTCTTCAACTGTTGTAAAACGACTAGACCCTTTCTGATGATTATTTAAATTTTTAAAGGAAGATTTCAATTTGTACACTGTTCTTGCTATCGTTCCAATCACTATAAGGAAAACAAGCAAGTAATACATCGGATGCTCTGCAATCGGCATCCGAAAAAGAAATCCTACATCCATATGAAATGGTTTGGGATGTAATAAGTCACTAAATGTTGTTTCTATCAGCTCTAAAGATAAATTGAGTAAAAAATTAGCAATTAAAAACATTCCTACAAACAAAAAAGCACTCAATGGAATGAGTACTTCTTTTTCAGCTAATTTATATTTGATTGATATCTTTTCACTATACATATCAAAGAATCACCTCTGTTCAATCTAGCCACACGTGTTACTCCTTTAAGCCAAATCCCGAATCATAATTATATTTTCATACTCTGTTTTCTTATCGAAAACATTCGTTACATCTAAACACATGATATATCGAAACTTCTTAGTAATCTGGGCATCTGATGGCATTTCTTGAAAGCTTGCTATTACTTTTATATTGGAATCCTTCATTTGTTGAAGAAAATATATAAAATCTTCCTGACATAAATAATTGGTTTCATCTACAATCACATATTCAAATTGTTTGGCTATATTTATTACATCTTTTGTAATCTTGAACTGTCGGTTTCCATCACTAAATTCGTATTCTAAATATTGTAAAGTCACATGACCACCTGATTGTTTCTTTAATTCCTTGTACTCTTTCAATGGATCTAACACTAAAACTTTTTGCAAGCTTAAAGCTATTCTCTTCAATTCCCTCGTTTTTCCTGTCCCCACTCTACCCACCAACATTAAACTTTTATCTAGATTTGAAATTTGTACTGCATTTGTACTATTAACAAACATTTATATGACTCCTTTCAGCGAAAAATTAGATTACATGTATTTTCAAATTAAAAAGGCACTCTTTTTATGAGTACCTTTTTGGCAATACCAAATGATTTTTTCATTATTTACTCGCTACCATCTTTTCATTTTGTTTCAGAACTGGCTTCTCCGGTTCTGTCGGTTTCTCTGGTTCTGTTGGTGGATCTACTGGCGGTTTCGGTTTCTCTGGATCCGTTGGTGGATCTACCGGCGGTTTCGGTTTCTCTGGATCCGTTGGTGGATCTACCGGCGGTTTCGGCTTTTCTGGATCCGTTGGCGGATCTACTGGTGGTTTCGGTTTCTCTGGATCCGTTGGTGGATCTACCGGCGGTTTCGGTTTCTCTGGATCCGTTGGTGGATCTACCGGCGGTTTCGGCTTTTCTGGATCCGTTGGCGGATCTACTGGTGGTTTCGGTTTCTCTGGATCCGTTGGTGGATCTACCGGTGGTTTTGGCTTTTCTGGATCCGTTGGTGGATCTACTGGCGGATCTACCGGTGGTTTCGGTTTCTCTGGATCCGTTGGTGGATCTACTGGCGGATCTACCGGTGGTTTCGGCTTTTCTGGATCCGTTGGTGGATCTACTGGCGGATCTACCGGTGGTTTTGGCTTTTCTGGATCCGTTGGTGGATCTACTGGCGGATCTACCGGTGGTTTTGGTTTCTCTGGTTCCGTTGGTGGATCTACCGGCGGTTTTGGCTTTTCTGGATCCGTTGGTGGATCTACCGGTGGTTTCGGCTTTTCTGGATCCGTTGGCGGATCTACTGGCGGTTTCGGCTTTTCTGGATCCGTTGGCGGATCTACTGGCGGTTTCGGCTTTTCTGTCCCTGTATTTTCCGTATTACCATTCTCACCTTCCGGTGTAACTGGTGGATTCACAATTTCATCTGGCTTCTTCTCTGGTGGAAGAATATCTCCTATACTCGCTACTGAAGAATCAATATTTTGATCGCCAAACGCAAAATGATCTCCGTTCACGATTACTTGTGGCTTATTATCTGTAATAGCTGCAATCACATTATCTTTTGTCGTATCTTGAAGTGTTTTATCTGTTGTTTCTTTATCAAAGAGTGCTAGAACACGAGAAGTAGTTTCATCGCCATTTTGAAGATTACTTACAATGGATTTATCTTTGAAATTAATTTTTGATTTATCAATCTCATCTAGTACATAAGCAACCTCATTATCTTTACTTTGAATTGCATTCTCTGTAATTGCTTCAAAATCTTGTTTGTTCAGATTTTCTTTCTTTTCCTCCGGCTTATTCTTATCTATTTTTTTTGTAATAGCTGGCTTACTTTTTGATGATTCCTTACTTCCAAACCAACTGCACCCTGTAGTGCCCAATATCAATGAACCACCAAGAAAAACAATTCCCATCTTTTTATACAGATTCTCATAATTTAATGGCATGTTATTTCTTCCCCCTTAGATGTCCTTTAGATCTTTATCAATTTTTTCAATCTTAGCTTTCTTTTCCTCTTCGCTTATCGTAGATTGTTGAACATCTCGTTTCTCTAATTCTTTGACCTCTTTCATCAAGTTTTTATTTGCTTGTGTTTTGGCAAAAGAATAACAATCTTCATATTTTTTTAGATTTACAAAAGCTTCAACAATGAGCTTTTCACGTCTACCATCTATATTGACTTTTCCTTTAAGCTTGATTACCTCTTCATATTTTTTATTAAGCGCTGCCTTTTCAAAATCGATCACATCATTTTTGACATCAATTTCATTGATTTTATTCATGTTGTCTATCCCGATAAAATAAGCAACCACACTTTCTGCAAATTTCGGTTCATACTGTAATGCCTTATTTGCCTTTCCATTTAATAAATAAGTAAATAAAACTGCTTTCTGACTATCTTTATCTAATTCTGTGTAATTGACCTTATCAAAGTATTTAACGGCTTCTCCATACTGTTGAATGGCTGCCTGTTGTAATCCTTTTACTACATATTGTTCAGAACCAGCATTTGCACTTGAAACTGGATTGGAAGAGAATAGCTTAAAGGCAAATATGGCACCAACTCCAATTAACACCACACTTCCTATGACACTCGCAATCATCTTGAATCCTTTTCTATTTTCCTTTCCAGGCTTTACTTTTGTTTTCACTTCATCCGATGGACTATAGGAGGGTTCCTCCTTTCTTTCTGGTAATTCTTCTTGATATTCATATTCTTCATGAAAAGGAGAATCATTGATTTCCCTTTCTAACGTTTCTAACAGCTCCTTCTTTTGTTCCTCTTGTTCCGGATCTAATTCCATCACATTCATTTTTTTTGAAATGTGATCAAAAATGTGATCTGCATAACCAGAACCGAGTGATAATGTACCGTTATAGATTTCATTAGAATGACCATCTAACAAATCAAAATCAATATGTTCTTGTCGCCCTTCTTCTCTATAAACGCGTTCTAATCGTTTGGTTAAGGTATAAGCTTCATAAAACGAATATTGCTTACTCGACTCAATTTCTGTTCCATTACTACTTTTAAAAATGACAAACATGGCTTCTCCTTTCTCACATTCACTCTAAATTCCATGAAAAAAGGCAACAAAAAAAGCCATACCCTTTGCATAGCTTCCTCATTGCCTTATTTATATTTGTTCACTATTTCATCCAAAGAAACGGGAATAAGATTTGACCAAATTTGACATTACTATTTACGCTCTCTGCTAAGTATTGGCATCCCATTACGATAACGAGTCCGGCTGCCCCACCAATAAACCACCAAATACATTTATGTCTTCCACGTTCACCACCCCAAATTAATAGATAAGCGCCCCAGCAAAATACAATAGCTGTACTCACCATTGCTCCTCTTTGCATCCAAGTAATAAATGAATTACCCGTATTAATTAGACCATCCATCGCATCACCTAACACTAACATTTGAGCAATTGTTTCAAACATATACATTCACTCCCTTTTCATTTTTGGATTCTTATACGTTGCTAAGCTGACTTGACTCGCTCGGCTTGCTGTCTTCTTTTACTTCTGTTGATGTTGCTTTATAAGCTTGTAAAGCTTTCATTACTAAATCTTGATTTTCTTCAATGTATTTCTGATGATGTAAATGAAGCCAATGGTTATAATCCTGACCATTGGCTCTTAATAGGTTTGCTACCATATCTTTTTCTTTTTTTAATTCCCTCTGTGTAATCGCCACTATATCACCACCTTTCAATGATTATGTGATTACTTCTGATATTGTTCTTTGCAATTTTGGACAAAATAGTTAACTTCTTTTTCAAGTTCTGACTCTTTAAATGTGGAAAAATCAATATCTTTTTTCAATTTTCCTTTTTCATAATAAGCCAGGGAATCTCTTCTTTGTGATAATCCCCAATCATAAGGGTTGCTTGAACCTGGTACATCTTCACGCTTTTCATTCAATTCTTGTATCTGAATTTTTTCTTGCTGCGCTGCTTTTTTTATAATGTGAAGCCAATTCTCTCTTTTCTTCTTAGTGGAATTTAGCATAACAAATCCTGTGCCATCCTCACTCATGAACTTCTTCATTTCTAACGGACTAAGTTCCATTACTTCCCCTTTTCCCGAACTAAAGACAAATGTTGAACCAATACCAATTGCAATTAACAGCCCAACAACAGCGGAAATGATCCACCCTTTACGACTCATGCATGTTCCTCCCTATGTCATATTTTTATAAGCGATTTTGAAGTGTGATGAGACACATCTAAACTTCAACATCTGTCTTCATTTTATAACATTTAAAGGAAAGTGGGATAGAAAATGGAAATATCATTTATGGCTGGAATGACGAACCCTGTATTGGTATGCGTATAGAAACTAACCCCGACCTAGCTTCTATATGCCCAATACCGCACTACGTATTTTGGCATGAACGTAGAACCTTATGTATCTACTGTTTGTATGGTTTATCGCTTCTTTAGAATGTCAAAATGGGATATTCCTCACGATCACTAGCGCAAACAGATTTTTGATACAATGCATTTCCAATGGTCACTGATATGAGTTTTACGTACGCACTCTTCTAACGATAATCGTATACCTAACCCCTCTAGTGACCGTTTCAAGGGAGGCACGCATATATATTGAAAGCCGTATATCATCCTTCTACATCATTACTGAAAGGAAGATATACGCAATATATATCTAAATTGTCAAAGAGCAAATTACTTTGTGCTATGTTCTCAGCACACTTCAAAATCGCTTTTTTTATTTACACTTTTGTTTTACAGCTACTAGTTCTGCTTGTTTATGTTTCCGTTTAGCAATTAAATTTTGATGTTCATCCCTCACCGAACGAACTTGATAATAAATTTGAGCTACATTTTCAATGCTTCCTGTGCTATTTTCAATGGCAATGGTGCCTTTCAGTTCGTATGTTTTTCCGTCAAAAGTTTTAACACTATGAGCTTGTGATGCGGCAATATCATAAAATGTGAGTCTTTGTTCTTTTCCCATATGAACGCCTCCTATTTTTGATAAAGAAGGGAGAAAAACGCTTCTCCCATGTATAGTTTTCTAGCCATCTAGATAGGATAAAATAGTGAACGAGTGCTTGATATCATGCTAGGATTGTTGTGTTATACGAGGTTATGATGCGTTGCGCTGCCTCTTTTCCGTATATGTGCTGTAATTCGGATTGAGATTCAACTACGATTGAATGATGAATATGGTATGTTGCGCTTTCTTTTAAAAACTGCTCCATATGAGGGATCGGGTACAAATCATATTGATGAAATACCAGGTGAATAGGTCTTATATTCTTACAATCTGTTAGATACTGAAGAAAACTTGATAATGCTTCTCCTCTATCTTGGTACGTACTTGCTTGTGTTTCTACACTGATATACACAACTGCTTTTTGCTTTATATCCATTTGAAACGTTTCATAACCAGTCAGTAAATCATGTTTGAGTATGTGATACCCTTGTTCTCGTTTTTCATGATGTGTATCTTCATAAAAGAAGCCTTTCGGATCAAAAATGAAAATAAAATCATCCGTTGTCTTTTTCACACCTTCTATGACCGATTTATAAGCCCCAAAACGAGCTTTTATTGCACCTGCAGTCCTTTTCTTTCTCAACGCTCTAATCACCTTTGTATACTTCTTAGCTACACCAAACATGTATTACACTCCTTTCTATTTCATTTTCATCTCATGACTAGTACTGAAATCAGAAGTACTTTTTTGTTCCCCTTGTATTTCACGTTGATGTTTTTCAAGAAGGTATAACAATGTGATAATTATCGCATCCCTTGTTTCTTTTGAATAAAGGCCTAGCTCATGGAATATTTAATAAGCTGGATGCTCATTTTCAAGCGAATTCACGACTTCTACCAAGTTGGTTTCACTTTCATATATTTTTTCGTGAACTCAATAACTTTTTTCACATCTAGGTAATACAAGCTTTTATGGCGTTAATCCAGATACAAAATACCTCCTGCCAATAATTTTGTAGTGGATTCTATCCAATAATCATGTTGCTCTATTGGTTTAATTACAGTTTGAGCGATTGAAACTGCTTGCATCAATTCTTCAGCAAGCCAAGCAATTTTGCGCTGCATAACGTCTTCCCCAAGTTTCCCTAAATTCTTCGTTCTACCGACATTGGCTCCTTTCACTACATTTCATAACTCTCACGATTAATGACTTCAGCACCCGCTTTCGTCAGTGGAAATACAAAATGCAAAACAACTACAAGCATACTCACAGCAATGAGTAACGTTTGATACGATCGTTTCAACATGACTAACAGCTCCCTCATACATGCAGTTTTCAAGGATCAAAATTGCATTTGAATTACTAGATTTTTTCACTATAATTAAACGTATATAGTTATTTATATTTTTATTAAAACAATATAACTATTTTTGAGTTAATTACGAACTCTATAATACGTTGGTACAAAAAAATACTCTATAGGTTTGTTAAAAAAATGAGCAATTTTTTCCGCTCGTTCTGCACTCAATCCTGCCTTGCCTTTCTCAATAGAGTGAAGCACTTGAGGACTAATATTTAAAACCTGAGATAGAGACTCTAAAGAATAATTCCGAGTCTTTCTCTCGCATGTTAATGTCATCACCTAACCTCCTTTCGGTTATCTTTACAAATATGATATATCACTTTTAAAGTTAAATCAACTATTTTTCAGTGTTATTTTGAGTTTTTTTATTATTTCCATCACTTTAAAAGTTAAATAACCTTCTTCGGAGTTATAACAGATGTATTTCTTGCAAATAAATGTACAACATATCTTGAAATTAAGAGGGAGGAACAATATAAGAATGAGTATTTTTGGTGCACGTGTGAAAACACTGAGATTAGAGGCTAATTGGAGCATGAAACAATTGGGAGAAGAAATAGGAAAGATCACCGGAACAAGTTTTGCTCAAACTACGGTCAGCAACTGGGAAAATAAAGGTGCTGAACCCCCATATAGCGTTCTAATAGTTATAGCAAACCTTTTCGGAGTAAGTACTGATTATCTGATCGGCAACACTCAGGATATTCAAGATAATATATTGGTTTTAGAAGAAAACAAAAAACATAAGGATACCAATATAGAGGAAATAGAGGATGAACAAATTTCAGAAGTACCTTTTATAACAAGTGATCTTTATAATGATCTACTTACATTACCAGTAAACAAAAAAGAACAATTAGAAACGCAACTTCATGAGTATACAGAATTTATTAGTTATAAATATAATAAGTTACAAGAAGAGTATGACAATTTCAGAAAATACATTCAATACGAAATTAAAGCCTCTAGTTCAAATAACTAGAGGCTTTTTTTATTTACATTCACTAATTCTAACATTAACAATTGATAACTCATAATAATAGTTATACAATAAAACATATAAAGAGATATAACCTTATTATAGTTATAAATATTAAATAAAAAAATAAACCCTACCACACCTCGTTTTTAATTAGCATATCAGTTTGGCCGCTGAACTAATTAAAAACCCGATTTAAGTAGGGGGTTTATCTTTTATAATTTCTACATATTTATTATATCATGTGAAAATTATAATGTGAATAAAAACCTCCTATTTTTCTGTATATTTGTGGTGGAAAAAATAGGAGGTTTTTTTGTGTTACTTCAAAACTTTTTGCTCAGTCGAGCAAAAGCCGAATTAAGTCCCCGAATCAAACACTTATCCAAAACACCTGGGGCTATTAATCAAGCAATAAAGAAAGTTATTACTTATATTGATAATATTGTCCTAGAATATGAAGGTGTTACTACAAAAGATTATCTTACCAACCGAAAATATGAAGCATTAGAAACTGTTTTATCGTATTTAGTACAAGAAGGCTATTCCCAAGTAAAGCAAGACCATATCAGAAAAAAATCAGGTATTTCAAAACCAATTATTAACTATGTGTTTAATTGGTTACAAGACTTGGAAGTATGCCAACAAATCAAAGTACGAAGACACGGTAAAATTGCCCCTTCGATTTACATATTAACCATACATAACAATTACTTGAAAATTATAGAATACTTCAAGGTAAAGTGGGCTGTAACAATTGATGTATGCTCTACTTTCACTGAAATTTTAAAGAAGAAAACCTTCAAGATCACTGCTGTATCCGAACATAAAGAACAGAATGTTTCATCTAATGGCATAGATATTTTAAATTTTGAAGAACTAGCAACAACGAATACTTATACAAAAAATACTACTAATAGATTTCAGGATATAGATGCATATTTAAGTGAAGATCAGAAAAAGGCATACCAATATATTATGAGCCAACCTGTCACATATTTAACAGAAAAGAATGCTTATACAATTGCTTTAAGAATGCCAAGAAATATCGATACCTATCAACGATGGGATTTTGAAGAATGCATCAAATGGTTCAAATATAATAATGCTGAAACAAGCAACCCTGCTCATTTTATGAAAATGTATACTGAAAAAACTAAACAAAGAAACAAACGTAACGCTAACGTTGAATGTGAAGAAAAATATGAAACAAAATTCAATTTTTACAATTGGATTGATGACCCAAAGTTTGATCCGATCCTGCGAAAATTGAATACAAATCAACGATAATTTGTAAATTAAAAAACATAGCAAATAGCCTTGCTCAAAAAATTATATACAAGCAAGGCTATTTGCTATGTCTTGATATATACCCTCCTTAAATTATCGCTTTTCACATAAACATCTTCTAAAAATCTTCTCATTACCTTAACATTTTAATATTTTTCTTATCTATTTATCTATAAAATTTACACTCTATATAAACCGAAAATTCTATCATTTTCTCTCGATTTAACTTTGAATTTTACCAAGAAGAAATCTTGAAGTGCTTGTCAGAGTAAGAGTCACAATTCAAAAATGAATTCTAATGTTTTTATTGAATTTAATTTTTTAAAACAAGAATTAATAACTAAGATGATCTTAAATCAGGCTTAAATTTAAAAAGGAAATTCTGTCTCTTTTTAGGGAGAACCTACATATCTTGTCTAATATATAAATAAGAACCTGAAATAGACATAATGGTTCCCTAAACAACTACTATATCAATAGCTATATTGTAAATTTAATATCTTATCCTTATCAATATTTGTAGAAATTAAGTTTCTTTATATTTTATATCGCAATTTATAACGAGGCATGGGGAATCTTTTTATAAAAAATGACTTTAAAGTGTAGGGAGTTTAACAATTAATGTGGAAGCGTTCTATATAAAGACTAAGGAGGTAGAACAGTTGTAAGAACGCTCATTTTGGACAAAAGAAGTTGCGGAACGATTAGAGATAGGAACCAGTACGCTGAGAAAATGGTGTTTATCTTTAGAACAAGAAAACTACTCTTTTGTCAAAGGTGCAAAAAATAGTCGTGCTATTGTTGAAAAAGATATTCAAGTACTAGAACAGATAAAAAATCTGATCCAAGAAGCTGGAATGAGCATTGAAAGTGCTGTGAAGGTTGTTTTATCTGCTCCTTGTATTAAAGATAAAGCGAATAATGTTTCAGAAGAAAACAATAGAACGCTTGGAGAACGGATATAATGAACATGATTCGTTACTGTTAACGCATGTTAGAGAAATTCAATAAACAAAACAACTTATTGTAACATCACAAAATAAATAAGAAAAAAATGGTGAAGTTCTGAAAATAATGTAAATCATTATAATTTAAAATAAATAATGATTTGTTTTATATTTAAAAATTACCATAAATCCTCTAAAGAAAATGAAATATCCAATAGAGTGGCAAAAGAAGAAAATAAACCGGAAGATGTTGATATTGAAAAATCGGAAGAAAAGATTGAAGAAGAGACAGTAAGTAAACCTATAGAAAGAAATCTGGATATAAATAAATGCTCTAAGTATAATCTACAATATAGTAGTTGTATGAGAAAAAGCATAAGACATAATATAGATAAAGACAAAAAGGAATGATTTTAAGTGTATTGAATGTTTTTAAAACATTTATATTACAAGTTTTGGGGATTTTAGTAATCGAAGTATTTGTAGCAATCAGTTTTTATTATCTTGCTTATTTGTTATTTGGGATAATAGTTTATTTATTTATTAATATTGAAAGTATTATAGCTGCTATTGGATTTGTAGTATATCTTTTCGGTTAATATAAAAAGGGGTGATAACCATGAAAATCCATGGTTATCACCCCTTTTTATATTATCAATTTTCAGCCAGTATTTCCATCAGCCATAAGATACACTAAGTATTTCTCTAAAGTTGAATTCTCAATACTTTGAGAGTTTAGTCCAAGTGTAAGAATCCCTACTGCCATAATACTCATTAAGATGATTTTCAATTTTTTCATGTTATTTCAATGCCTCCTTTTCAAAAACCTGTTCCTTTGCTTCATAACTTAAATAAAAATACATACTTGCTTTTTCGAATTTTTTTTCAGCATGAAATTTAACAGCTAATAATTCACTATATTCTTGCACATACTCCCATAAGTTTTCGCTTTTAAAGTAATCCATTCCTGCTAATATTTCTTTCTCTAAATGCTCTGTTGGATTATCAGTACATAATTCTTTTGTAATGTTAAAACGATATTGATATTCAGTGAGTTCAAGCTTATTTGAAATTTCTAATCCTTTTTCAATTAGTTCTAGTGCGATATCTGTTTCGTTTAAATTCATTCGTTGCTTGGCTTCTACAATAAGCGCTTTATAATTATCAACCATTTTTTCATTTACTTCCGATAAATACCTAATAGCTAAGACAGATTGTTTTTGTTCAGCATACATAAAACCAATATTTTGTCGACCAATTAAGATATCACGGTCGTTACCAAATTTACTAAATTGATCTATAGCTGAAATAAAGTACTCTTCTGCTAATTTATATTCTTTTAAGTGTGTACATGCTAATCCTGACAAATTATCACAATAAGCAATTTTGATTTCACAATCTGTATTCTTTAAAAATATATCTTTAGCAATTGTAACGTACTTGTTAGCTAAAAGTGATTGATATATATGGTAATGAAAAACAGCTAAATTATAATAAAACTCAGCCTTCTCTAATTCATCTGGAATATAAATCAACAACCTTTCCGCTTCGTTATAGTGTTCTTCAGCCAAATTGTAAAGTCCAACTGATTTTGAATGAATTGCTTTAAAAAAGTGATAGTAGTATGCTAGAAAATCGTCAGAATCGGGTGGAGTTTGAAAAGCTTCAATTTTATCAAAACTTTTCTTCGAAATATTCAGGTTGTTAAGTAAGTAGTTAAAACGGAAATCTAAAAGTGAATAATAAAAAAGTAAATTTTGATCACCTGTAAGATTATGAAATTGTTGCTCAATTTCTTTTTTTAGACGTATAGAATTCTCTCTATTTCTTGCACGAATTTGTAAATACCACTCATTTAATAACTCCGTCAACTGTTCATTCCCCTTTAGTTGTATGTTCATATAATCCTCCCATCACCCCATAATATAATAAAGGGAATATTCTCATAATAAAATGATATCAGATGAACAAAATATTAATCTAGAAAAAAGAGATGTTTCAATAATTAACTGAATATTCAGCAGATAATTCTTTTATCATTAATACATCCATATCAATAGTTAGAGATATTTGAGATATAAGAGAGGGATAAAAATATTCCTCCTCAATTCGAATTCTTTGCAATACTATTTATCTTTTTATATCAAAATTTTTTACAAATTATTAACCGTTATAATAAATAACCAGCTTTATTTTGAATACGCAATATTGTGATTATTTAAAGGGACATATCAAATTTATAAAAAATAGGGAAGCTTGTAATAACATACAAGCTTCCCTATTTTTTACGTATTATTTAAGTTATTTTTTAAATAGTTTAGCGAACCATGATTTTTCTTGTTGAGAAGACGCAACTAACTTCTTGGTTTCTTGTATTTCTCGAACCACTTCTAATAACTGCTGATCTCTACTGTTTATTTTTCTATCAATAGTCTTTTGCTGTTCATCAATCTTGCTCGTTAGTGTTTGATTAGTTTGTTCTAAATTGTCTATGCGTTTTAAAAGTTCCATATTCATAGCTTTTTGTTCTTGAAAATATATAGAAACCTCTTTCATACTCTCATACATCGTCTGAATAATTGGTTTCGTTATTTCGTTGTCTTCATCACTCTCTTCTACTACAATATAATCTACATTTTGTTTTAATATCTGTTCTATTATTTCTGGTGGTTCTTGTGCATCTTTCATATTAGCAATTAATTTAAAAAGCTCTAATGCTTCCTGTTCATATCTCAGCGTTCGCCCCTTCGTCCCAGCCACGGTTGGTAAGTATGGTTTGAATTGATCCCGCCAGGCCTGAAGGGTTGTCCGTGGCTTCCCAAGCATCCTTGCTATATCTGCAAGGGAATATGTTTTCTTATAAGGTTCTTCCCTATCCATTCCATCGTCCTCCCCTCATCGTCATTTGTTGTTATCGATGTCCGACATGTTGTCATTACATTGTTATTGATTATCATCCATGTCGGTCATGTTATCATTACATTGTTGTTGACCATCATTCATGCCGGTCATGTTGTCATTGTATTGTTATTGACCATCATCCATGTTGGTCATGTTGTCATTATATTGTTATTGACCATCATCCATGTTGGTCATGTTGCTGTTTTACTGTTATTCATCATCATTTATGTTCGACATGTCGGCGTCTAACTGTTATGTGTTTAATTCGTTTGAAAGAAGGTATTTCCTTGTTTATTTTGAATTTTTTAAGTATATAGGTTAATTAAATAATAAGTAAGATTCAAGTCGTACTTATTATTTAAAATGTTCTTATTTTTGATTAAATGCGCTAGAGCATAATCAAAAGTGGCACTTAAGTCGTACTTAATGTATAAAGGGGGAATTATAAATGAAAATTGGAAGAAAAGTAGCGGATTTCGGAAATAGTTTTAATAATTTCATGGTTGATGGTTATTATATTGAACTTGCAACGAATGTAGTTAAGATTTCAAAGAAACAAGCTGAGGATTTACTTGTTGATCGTATTTCTAAACCAGAAGATTTACTGGATAGATTACTAATTTCCACTGAAATCGAAGGTGAAGAGTCTTACTATTTAGTTGGGCAATTGGCTGAAGATAATCAGTTAGCAAACTCACATGTAAATAAGATGCACGATAAAATAAATAGTCCTATCCCATACGTATGCTTTTTAGGAGCAATTGCATATTATCATGCCCTTAACGCTGATCAAGGAGATAATGAAGTTGAGGTTGAACACATGAGTATGCTGCTTCCAATTTGGCTTTTAAAACGCGAAGAGAAATTTAGCATTGCCCATAAAAAAATGGAAGAAAGATTTATCGGTGAACATAAAGTTAAAGTGTTAACACCAGGAATGGAGAAAGAACTAACTATTACAGTCCATTCAGCAAAATGTAGAAATGAATCAGAAGTTGCTAGACATTCTTTAAAATATAAAATGGTTTCAAAAGATCAGAATACAAATGTAATTAGTATTGAAAAGCGATATGAATCTGAGAGATTCGATGACTATGAAG
>Ga0102589_1003759_pt1 | contig 15244 bp, 13 predicted proteins | sample AraplaMF_Col_mLB_FD_76858 | JGI IMG/M metagenome (GOLD analysis project Ga0102589, IMG submission 76858) | Arabidopsis root microbial communities from the University of North Carolina, USA - plate scrape MF_Col_mLB | ecosystem: Host-associated > Plants > Roots > Endosphere | place: USA... | reverse complement strand
CTTAAACCAAGCCTTGACCTTGTAGGCAAAATCTAAGGAGTTCGATCAAAATGATACTAGATGCAGATATAAAAACACAACTATCCCAATACCTTCAGTTAATGGAGAACGATATTTTACTTAAAGTAAGCGCAGGAGACGATAACGTATCTAAAGATATGTTAGCTCTAGTAGACGAATTAGCTACTATGTCATCTAAGATTACAGTAGAAAAAGTTGAATTAGAGAGAACACCAAGCTTTAGCGTAAATCGCCCTGGTGAAGACACTGGTGTCGTATTCGCTGGTATTCCATTAGGACACGAATTTACTTCATTAGTGTTAGCTTTACTTCAAGTTAGTGGACGTGCTCCAAAAGTTGAACAAAAATTAATCGATCAAATCAAAAACATTCAAGGCGAATATCATTTTGAATCTTATATCAGCCTAAGTTGTCATAACTGTCCTGATGTTGTACAAGCTCTTAACGTAATGAGCGTTCTTAACTCTAGTATTACACATACTATGATTGACGGCGCTGCATTCAAAGAGGAAGTAGAAAGCAAAGACATCATGGCAGTACCAACTGTTTACCTAAACGGCGAATCTTTCGGAAGCGGTCGTATGACACTTGAAGAAATTTTAGCTAAAATGGGTAACGGTCCAGATGCATCAGAGCTTTCTGATAAAGATCCATACGATGTTCTTGTTGTTGGTGGCGGCCCTGCTGGTGCAAGTGCAGCAATTTACGCAGCACGTAAAGGCATCCGCACTGGTATCGTTGCTGAGCGCTTCGGTGGTCAAGTAATGGATACTATGGGCATTGAGAACTTCATCAGCGTAAAACGCACTGAAGGTCCTAAGCTAGTAGCAAGCCTTGAAGAGCACGTTAAAGAATACGACATCGATGTAATGAATCTACAACGTGCAAAACGTTTAGAGAAAAAAGAACTTATTGAAGTGGAACTTGAAAACGGCGCTATTTTGAAAAGTAAGAGCGTAATCGTTTCTACAGGTGCTCGCTGGCGTAACGTCGGCGTACCAGGTGAAGCTGAGTTCAAAAATAAAGGTGTAGCATACTGCCCACACTGCGACGGTCCATTATTCACTGGAAAAGACGTAGCAGTTATCGGCGGAGGTAACTCTGGTATTGAAGCAGCAATCGACTTAGCAGGTATTGTTAAGCACGTAACTGTTCTTGAATTCATGCCAGAATTAAAAGCTGATGCTGTATTACAAGAGCGTCTTAACAGCTTACCAAACGTAACTGTTCTGAAAAACGTTCAAACGAAAGAAATCACTGGTACTGACAAAGTAAACGGTATTTCTTACATCGATCGTGAAACTGAAGAAGTTCATCACGTTGAATTACAAGGTGTATTCGTTCAAATCGGTCTTGTGCCAAACACAGACTGGTTAGGCGAAACAGTTGAACGCGCTCGCGGTGAAATCGTAACAGACAAGCACGGCGCTACAAACGTACCAGGAGTGTTTGCTGCAGGTGACTGTACAAATAATCCGTACAAACAAATCATCATCTCTATGGGTTCAGGTGCAAACGCAGCTTTAGGTGCATTTGATTACTTAATCCGTAACTAATAAAAAAAGACGCGCTACCAATAGGTAGCGCGTCTTTTTTATTATATTTCATGTAAATAGTTATCAAGTTCCTTCCAACTCATTACTGTATAAGGTGTTCCTACATTCAATACTACTTTTACATTTTCTGCTACTACTTGCATTCTCTTAGTTGGATTATCTCTTTTTCCTGAAGGATAAATAGCAAGTTTCATCATTTCTTGCTTTCCACCTTCATAAATCTTTTTCTTTAAACCGAATTGGTTAATTTGTTCCTTTGAAGGAACTTCTCTTCCTTCCCAGTCACATATTTCAAATAGAGGATACCGATCTCCGTGACATTCCTCAATAATCTCAATGACTTTAAGAATAATATAACTCCCTGATACTAATTCATAACTAACAGCATCACCTGCTTTTAAAGAAGTATTAGTTATAAATCTCTTCGGCACTTTTTTAGCTTCTGGCTGCGGAGAATGTAACTGTTCTCTTAGTTTATTTAAAACTACTTCACGTTTCTTCTGTAATTTAGGTTCTTCTTGCCAGCGGGCTAAATCTGCACCACTCTCTATTATTTGCAATGCCTCCTGCTTAACATTCTCTTGAAGTCTCCCTAACTTCCATTGTACGGAAGCAAATACTAACCAAAACACAATAGTCTCTTCATCATCTAATTCATTCTTGTATTCCTCAATTACAATCCTACTTGCGTCCTCATTTGAATATTCATTTGCTAACAAATCCTTATACAGTAACTTAATATCTTCAGCAATATCGTCCGATAATATTGCTACTCCCCAAGCCCCCATACATTAACACTCCAATCTATATACTAAAAATCTCTCATTCCCATTCTTCTCATAAGCCCCAGGCAACCTTACTTCTCTCTTCAGCTCAAACGCAGTCTGATTCTCCAAGAAGAAAATATAATCTTCAGAAGGATAATATAAAATAATATCCACTTCTCTCTCCGTCTCTTCTACCGAAAGTAAAATATTATTTACTACGTTCATAAACACTTGTACAGAAAATGGATTGAAGAAATAAAACCGGTTATCACGTGGATCAATTTCATATTCCTGCGCTAAACAGCATTCAAACCCAATTTTATCTTTACTGTTTCTTACCTTTCGCGCATAACGATCAAGATTATCCAACGCGTCTTTATAAAACTCTTCATTCATTTCAATTCCAACCGCTGAAGCACCACACTTATGGTGCATGTAAAAATTTAATCGTCCTTTTCCGCATCCAAAGTCTACAACCCGGTCGCTACTTCTTATTTCATATTGATTCAATAGCTCATCTAATCCTCTATACGGCGTCGGTTCATAACGGTGATAATGCATAGACTTGTTAAACCCTTTTTGCTCACCGACTGTTTTTATGTTTAAAACTGCATCATAATATTGTTCGTTCATTGATTTTCTCCTATTAAGAAATGGTACTTATTATTATACACCATGTACAGGAGACTCATTTTTCATCAAGTTGACTGGTACGTGAAATTATATAAACGATTTTCTGAATATATCTATCGTAACTTCAAATATTTCAACGTTTTTTTCAATATATCGACGTTTCGACAAAGAATATCGATTTACCGACAATTCACCATAAAAAAACAGGAGCTCTCTAGCCCCTGTCTTCTAACACTTTCAATACAGTTTGTTTCAATATTTCTACCCCATCCATAATACAACTATGATCGAACTTCATATACGGATGGTGTAATCCAGGTTGTAGGTTGGCCCCTAGCCCAAGCATGACAGCTTTTAAATGTGGTCTCTTCACTGTGTAGTAATGGAAATCATCACTTCCTGTCGTATACAGTGGTCCAGTACATCCCTCTTCCCCGTACACTTCAAGAATGCCTTTTCGCATAAAGCGCTCAGCTTCTTCTGAAACTTCAGCTCCTGGTGCGAGATCAATCCATTTGTATGAAGTTTCAGATCCCATCGATGCGGCTGATTCTATTACATGTTCTATTTTTTTCTTTAGTTCTTCTAATAATGTATTACTCTCTGCCCTAACATCTAAGCTAAAATGGCCGTTCCCCGGAATAATATTTAAATTATCTCCACCAGCTTGGCACCTTGTCATCTTCACTGAATATGAACTTTGCGGCGATAGCCATATATTTTTCAAACCGATATTGATCATAGAAATGACATCAATTGCATTTATCCCTTGATGCGGGCGTGCCCCGTGTGCATCATCTCCATGAATCGTTCCTTCTAAAAATCCTGCTGCTCCGTGACGAATAGATGGGGCTGCTTGTTTCAAAGGCAGTTCTTCAATTGGTCTTAAATGAACACCAAACAAGAAGTCAGCATCATCCACAGCACCCTTCTCTACCATCTTTAAAGAGCCATTTCCCTTTTCTTCTGCCGGCTGAAAAATAAATCTAACCGTTCCACTATTCCATCTCATATTTTTCAATTGTAAAATAAGCCCCATCACAATTGTCATATGAGCATCGTGACCACATGAATGATTCGCTTTAAATTCTCCGTCTACTTCTTGCCATAGTGCATCCATATCGGCACGAATTGCAACAACTGGATTTCCGCTTCCGATTTCCGCAATCACGCCTGGACAATCATCAAATATTTTATATGAAATTCCTTCTTCTTTTAAAAAGTTAGTAATATACGCTGTCGTTTCATACTCTTTCCAACTCACTTCAGGGTTTTCATGTAAATGCTGAAAAATTTCAGTTAAACGCTCTTGTAGTTCTAATGTTTTCAAAGCTACATTCTCCTTCCCAAATTCCAAAAACATTCAGGTTAATTATACTTATGAAAAACAGATGTTTTTATGAACATATTGAATTTTAAGAAAAAAGTCAATTGTTTATTTTCAAATGTAATCGACAACTTATTCCTACTCATTTTATAACGATAGAACATTCCTTATTTTCTGTTTTTTATTGACGCTTATATAACTTTTTAGTTATTATAACTTAATAGCGTCTATTTTGCGACAATTCTAAAAATAGAAAAACATACATAATGAGGAGGCAGTTTATGAAAAAAGAAATACCTTTTGGCGTAGCAATAATCCCTATTATCATTACAGTTGCAGTTATGATGGTTACAATTGTTGTATTAAAACAAAGCCCTCACGTCCCACTTATTATCGGTACTACCGTTGCTTCTATCGTCGCTTGGCGCTATGGCTACAAGTGGAACGATCTTGAAGAAGCAATGTATAAAGGAATTCGCCTCGCGTTACCCGCTATCGTTATCATTATTCTAGTAGGTTTAACGATTGGTGCTTGGATTGGCGGCGGAATCGTCGCAACAATGATTTATTACGGTTTAAAACTTTTAACTCCATCACTATTTTTAGTTTCAATTACCGTGATTTGTTCTATCGTTGCATTAGCGATCGGTAGCTCTTGGTCTACAATGGGAACTATCGGCGTTGCAGGAATGGGAATTGGCCTAAGTATGGGAATCCCAGCTCCAATGGTTGCTGGTGCCATTATTTCAGGCTCTTATTTCGGCGATAAAATGTCACCGCTTTCAGACACGACAAACTTAGCCGCTGGATTAACAAATACAGATTTATTCGCGCATATTCGTCATATGTTATTTACTACAATCCCAGGTTTAATTATTACTCTTATCGTCTATGCGTTCTTAGGAAGAAGCTTCGGTGCTAACAATATTGATGCAAAAAGCATCGATCAAACGTTACAAGTGTTGCAACAAAACTTTGTTATCTCACCTTTCCTATTAATCATACCTGTAGTCGTTATGGTATTGGTCGCTAAAAAAGTGCCAGCTATACCAGCTATTCTCGTAGGTATTATTTTAGGATTTTTATCACAAGTCTTTATTCAAGGTGGTTCTGTCTCAGCCTCTGTCGGTGCACTCCAAGCTGGATTTGTCATAGACACTGGAAACAAGCTAGTAGACGAACTATTTAACCGCGGTGGCTTAGATTCGATGATGAATACTGTTTCTATGACAATTGTCGCTATGACTTTTGGCGGAGTACTAGAACATACTGGTATTCTTCGCTCAATTGTAAATCAAATTTTAAAATTAGCGACATCAGCAAAAGGGCTTATCGCTTCTACTATCGCATCTTGCTTTGCAACCAATCTTACTTGCTCTGAACAATATATTTCGATTGTTGTTCCTTCAAGAATGTACGCAAATGCATACACAGAAAAGGGGCTACATTCTAAAAATTTATCCAGAGCATTAGAAGATGGTGGAACATTAACTTCCGTGTTTGTACCTTGGAATACATGTGGTGTATTTATACTCGCAACACTTGGAGTTGGCGCATTCGAATATGCTCCTTATGCTATATTGAATTTCATCGTACCTATTATCTCAATCATTTATGGTATAACTGGTCTCACAATTACAAAACTATCTGACATTGAAAAAGCAGAACTACTAAAAAAACAAAAAGCTCAATTAGAAGCTTAAAGATAATGGTAAATTCAGTTCATATATTGCGCGAGGGCGTCCTTGTTGATAAGGCATTTCCTCGCCGCAAATATGAGCATATCCATAATCAACAAGTTTCTTTAATAACCTTTCTGTTGATCGGCGTGTCACCTGTAAGTATTCAGAGAGGTCTGCTGCAGTAAACTTCAATGACGAATGTGATTGACTAAATTGAATAATTTTTGATAAGTTTGCTGGACTAAGTTTCGTTTCTTTCGCTATTTTCATTAGTTCTGGGTTTTCATTCTTCAAACTTTGTACTCTCTGTTCTTTCGGGAACGGACCAAATAGTTCTTTATCACTTGTTAGTATATAAAAACAGTGGTCTATTGGATTGTTCTTCGCAAAATCTTGAGCGATTTTAGCATTTTTCTCCGCTTCTTTTACAGTTTTTCCGTAACCAAATCCAATAGCTATCGTTCCTTCTATACTCGCAAATAAATTATTTATCATATTCGTTTTTATAATCGATTCAATATCACCACGAGTCGTATACAAAATGAATGTCATTTCATCAACTTTTTTAAATGAACCATGTAGTGCTTTGGAAATAGCATCTAATTGCTCAAGCAAACCTTCTCTTAATTCTAAAGAAGAAATCATACAAGCACCAACAGTAGCTGAATGGCTTTTTGCTAACTCAGCTTTTATTTTCGCATCTTTTAACCCATGTATAATAGATTGCTTCGGATCTATCATACGCTCTGAAGGAATACCTATTTTTTGAAGTTCATCATAGACAGCGTGAATACTAGTTAAAGCTAAATGTGCTTCTCCAGATTGATATTTAGCTACATGAAAATCAATAACTCTATTTATTTCATCTTTGCTCCACAGCATATTTTTATAATCAAACACTTGTGGCTTTTCTTTTATGCCGATATCATGGAACACATTTGTAATGAAGGAACGGTCTACTAAATCAATTGAAATTTGATGTGGTTGAATTCCTTGGTGATACATGACAGAAAGAATGGAAGATGCGATGGTTGTCTCGTCTTGCTGTAAGTACGTACTTGGAATTCGTAATTGTTCTCTTATTTCTTTTGCCATATAATAAGGTAAAGCACCTGAGAAAAAGATGAAATCACAAGGCTTTAAACGCTTCAATAGTTCAGAAGATTCTGCCGGATGGAGGTAAATATATGGATCAATCTCTATTTCTTCTAGTTTATGAGCAACAGGTAAAAGTGTCTCCATAAACTCTTTTGAACCGACAACTGCAATTTTTATCATCATTTCTCTAACTCCTTATCATTAATTAACGACTATTTAACGTCAACTATATCAAATGTACAAAACTATTGTAAACAGGAAGGGGTCTCTACCTAATGAAAATTACAGCTATTCATCTTTACGCAATTCGTTTACCACTTCGCGATCCGTTTGTTATTAGTTATGGTTCTTACTCTGATATGCCTTCTATTATCGTCAAAATGGAAACAGATGAAGGCATTGTCGGCTACGGTGAGGGCGTTGCTGATGATCACGTTACAGGCGAATCATGGGAAAGTACTTTCCATACTTTAAAACATACACTTGCTCCTGCGCTCATTGGGAAAAATCCAATGAATATCGAGAAAATACACGATATGATGGATAATACAATTTACGGTGTTCCTACTGCAAAAGCCGTAATAGATATTGCTTGTTTTGATATAATGGGCAAAAAACTAAATCAACCTGTATATCAATTAATTGGCGGGCGTTACCATGAAGAATTTCCTGTCACTCACGTCTTAAGTATCGCCGAACCTGAAGCCATGTCTGAAGAGGCTGCTTCTATGATTCAAAAAGGTTATCAATCATTCAAAATGAAAGTCGGTACAAATGTAAAAGAGGATGTAAAAAGAATTGAAGCGGTACGTGAACGTGTAGGAAATGATATTGCGATTCGTGTTGATGTAAATCAAGGTTGGAAAAATAGCGCCAACACATTAACAGCACTTCGTTCATTAGGTCATGTAAACATCGACTGGATTGAACAGCCCGTTGTCGCAGACGATATTGACGCAATGGCTCACATTCGTTCTAAAACAGACCTTCCGCTTATGATTGATGAAGGATTAAAAGGTTCTCGTGAAATGCGCCAAATCATTAAATTAGACGCGGCTGATAAAGTAAATATAAAACTAATGAAATGCGGTGGCATATATCCCGCTGTAAAACTCGCTCATCAAGCAGAAATGGCCGGCATTGAATGCCAAGTTGGATCCATGGTCGAATCATCTATTGCCTCTTCCGCAGGATTCCATGTCGCTTTCTCGAAAAAAATTATTACGAGCGTCGAGCTAACAGGTCCATTGAAATTCACGAAAGACATCGGAAACTTACACTATGACGTACCATTTATTCGCTTAAACGAAAAGCCAGGACTAGGTATCGAGATAAATGAAGATACATTACAAGAACTAACCGTATTTCAAGACGTTGTACGCTAAAGGAGGACTAACAACATGACAGTGCTATATAAAGGAGCATTAAAACAAAATAACGATCCATTTCACGTTACATTACTATCACTTGAGCATATCGAACAAATCTTATCACTACAAAACGTCGTAGTTGAAGCGCTAGAAGATAAAAGTCGCTTACAACCACTCTCGTTAGAAGAATTTCAATACATTCTAGAAGGAAACGGCATGATGATCGGTGCTTTTATCGAAAACGAACTCATCGCATTTCGTGCCCTACTCGTCCCTCCTATCGACGATGAACATTTAGGTCTTGATATTGGCATAGCAGAAAGCGAACTACATCGCGTCATCTATCAAGAAATCTCAAATGTTCACCCGAACAGCCGAGGAAATGGGATGCAAAAAATATTAGCGACAGTCATCATGGATGAATTACAAAAAGAAGATAGCAACTACGACTATGTTTGCTGCACCGTTGCCCCTTTTAACATTCCGAGTTTGAAGGATAAGTTTGCGCAAGGTATGGAGATTGCTGCGCTGAAAGAGAAGTATGGCGGAAGTATGCGGTATGTGTTTGTGAAGGAATTGCGCGGGGATAAGGAGAACGATTGGGTTGATATTAAAACGGTTCCGATGAGTGATTTTGATGGACAAAAAAAGTTGCTTGCTGAAGGCTATCGAGGCCATAAGATGGAAAAATACAATGAAACATATTCTGTTCAATTTGCAAAATAATAATATACATTTTATTTTGTAGAAACCAAGAGGGATGAAACCTTAACAATAGTTAGGTTTCATCCCTCTTAAAAAGATGTATTTTAACTTACATTTAAATTAGTTAAAAAAGTACTTAGTTCATTTTCTGATTGAAATTTAAACGTATATCCGTAATGTATAAGGCTTTTCCCTTTGTTCTTTCTCTTAGGGAATTGTCTTAATGCTGTATTATGGTATTTACCACTACTTCTATTCATTAAACTATCATTATTTTCTACAGTTTTAGGATTTAACACAATGCTAATTTCGACATTATGTAACAAGTATACCACTTCTTTATTTTTGCTATTCTCAAATTCTATAGCCTTGCTAGTTTCTCTTATGAACGTATAATTATTTTCAGAAAAAGTTACTTTTAGCCCCTTCATTTCATACTCTCCCCTACTTCATTTTATATACTATTATTGTGATATCAATAGAAGTATCTGTCTAGCCCTTCTCTGTCACCTCTTTAAAATAATAATTACTTCACTACTAAACCGTCATCTTCCAACTAGATAACGCTAACCAATTCTCCATTTCCTTATAATCAGGCATTATTTTCCCGACAAGACGCCAAAAAGAGCGATCATGATTTAAATGAACCATATGGCACATTTCATGAACAACTACGTAATCAATTACTTGCTGTGGTGCCATCGCCAGCTTCCAATTAAATGTTAGCTGTAAATTTGAATCACAAGTGCCCCATGTGCGGCTACTATCTGTAATACGAATAGAACGAGGCTTTGTTTTGAAGTTACTTTGATGCGCTTTAATACTCTTCTCTACTAATGACTTACACTGCTTATAGTAAAATCGTTTTAACGCTTGTTGTATCTTCTCATCCTTAAGCTCTTTCACATAAATATGTAGCTTATTGCCTTCAAACACTGCATTGTCTTGCGTAATACTTGCATCTTGGGAGATCTGTATCGGATACGTATTTCCTAAATACAGAAAGCCCTCTCCTTGATCGTAATCCTTTTCCTGTGGTCCAAGCTCTCGCTCCTGCATTTCCTTACGTGTTTTCTGAATCCAATCCCATTTCTCCTCTAGCAACTGGACTAAGTATTCAACAGGGGTTCCCTTTGGAGCCTGCACTTCTACATTTCCGTATGAATCTACAAAAAGACGCACCGACTTTTTCTTTTTATAAGTTATATGAAAATTAATTGTATCACCTAAATATGTATGTACCATTTCATCACCTAACGTATTATTTTACAAATAAAAAAGAGTAGGATACGAACGCCCTACTCTACCTATTATACCATTTGCTGCTTTAACAAACTCATTACCCTCTATACTTTACACCTAATCCCTTAATGAAGTTCCTTGCATATCTATCGCCGCACTCTTTGTAATTTTTATGGCCTTTCTTTCTTAATAGAGCGCCTAGTTCTCCCTTAGTTACCGTAACGCCTACGCTATCTAATATATCAAGTACATCCTCACTCGTTAAAGATAGTGCGATTTTCATTTTCTTTAGCAGAAGGTTATTCGCACTCTCTTTGCTTTGTACAGGTGCCGGTTGTCCTGGTTTCGGATCTTGCTTCCCTCTTTTTAAAGTAATAAATCCATTGAAAAATGCCTCTAACATCATCATATCGCATGTTAATACGTACTCATCTTCAGGCACATCATCATTTTCAGCTTCATGCTGAGGAGCTCTCTTTATTTTTGTAAGCATATCAACTACGTCTTCTTTCGTTACTTCCATACCACCAAGTTTAAAGATTTCTACCATATCTATATCTCTTATATCTAAAGCGTACCTTACTCTTTTTAATATATCGTTGTTGCTCATTGCCATTGTTTTGCCTCCTGAAATGTTGATTATAATAATGCTTTTAGCATGTGTAAATGAATGTCGTTAAGTTACTACTTTAACATTTTAGAGGGCGGTTTTGTAGTCTTAGGTGGATTAATGGTTGTGGGGATGATTTTATTTATTATTAAGAGATACTTCTAATAACGAATTTATTTTATTAGAAATTAAGAAAGATCCTATCGATAGAAACGCCTTCAATCAAATTTAATACTGTAAAAGGTATTTTAGTTGGTAGTGGGATAGCTCCTTCCTTTGAGGATGATATTAATAAAGCAAAAAAGGATGGGGATTTACTATTAATTAACTCACTTAAAAATGGACTAACCTGATATAGGTTAGTCCATTTCTTTTTATGCAGCTCTAATTTAATTGGCAGCTCAAACGTGAATGTTACGTAAAATTCAGGCGAAATATATTGATTATATTTACTTAAGTTTTACTTTTTATTTGTGGTACAGTTCACCGTAACTAATCTAAATGAGGTTATTATTCATTATTTTCATAATTAAATTTAACAAAAAAGGTCGTGCCTTCCGATCCTGTTTGAATTTCTATTTTTGCATTATGACGGGCAGCAATGGCATAACATATGCCTAGCCCCAATCCAGTTCCATTATCTTTTGTCGTGTAAAATGGAGTACCCAGTTTCTCTAATACTTCAGGCCTGATACCTTCTCCTTGATCCCGCACTGCAAGCACCACACAATTTCGACCTTCTTTGTAGGTGCTAATGGTTAGAGCTTTTTCTGTGCCCATCGCTTCTAAGCCATTACGATATAGGTTTATTAATAATTGCCGTATCTCATTACGATTTAAAAGTAATTCCGGAATGTCATTTGTATCGACTTGAATATATTTATTTTGATTATACGTATCAATCTTTATTAAAGGAATAATATCGCGGATAATTGAATTTAAATCTAACATCTGCAAATCTGATTTCTTTGTATTACCCATTGAGAGAAATTCAGTAATAATAGAATTGGCACGGTCAAGTTCTTCAATCATTAAATTAAAGTGCTTATTATGTTTCTCATAGGTTGGCTCTTCTTTTAATAACTGCAAAAATCCTCGTACTGTTGTCATTGGATTTCTAATCTCATGGCTGATGCCTGCTGCCATTTGCCCTATTAAATCTAGGTTCGATAACCTTTTCAATTCCTGCTCATATTGCTTTTTTTCCGTTATGTTTTTAAAAATACAACAAATACCATCATCATACGGGTATGCAATAACTTCGTGCCAATATTCATCAGAGGTAGAAAAAAATTCGAAACAAACTGTAGTTCGCTCTGACATTGCACGATGAAGTTCCTTATACATAACTTCGTCAACGCTACTCGGGAAAATCCCCCATATATTCTTGCCTAATACATCTTTTGCTGTTTTTCTTTGTGGAAAATATTGATGCTTATTTACGTACGTAAATGCCCATGTATTATTCAAAGTAAAAAATCCATCCGTAATACTTTCAATCACACTTGTAACTTTTTCATTAGCAACAGCCAGTTCTCTCGTTCGCTCTTCCACCATGCTTTCAAGTCGATCCATATATAACAAGTTGGAAAATGTAGGCGCTGTGGCATCAACGATAGATTTTGCCAGTTGCATTTGGGAATTATCATAATTGTGAGCTTTTCCCTCTTTGCCAACGACGATTACCCCTAATACTTCTCCCATTGAAACCAATGGAATCATCAGTAGACCCTTACAATCTATTTTTTTTGTTTGAATAACCTCTTGGATCTTCGCTTCATAGCTTTTCTCCATCCAATCCGCTTCTGTCCAATCACAGTCCTTGCTTAACTTCGTTGTTTTAATCGTGGTTTTGTCTAGCGGGTCTAAAAGGTGGGCAGCCATGTTTTTACTCTCTAAAATCTGTCCTAAGTAAAGAAAACATTTATCAAAACTCTCCTGTATCGAGGAACACATTGATAAATCACGGGTAACATTTAGTAACAGCTGCTTCTCGGCAATAAGGTTTTCCTTTTGAGTTAAATTATTTGCGTTTTGAATTGCGACCGCGGCCATATTTACATAAGCTTCAACACTTTGAATTTCTGAATTTGTTAAGTTCATTGGAACTCCATAATCAAATAAAAAAACCAGACCAAATAACTCTTGCCCAAATGAGATAGGTAGAGCTAATAAGGACTTAATTTTGAACGCAGCAACTGGTCTCGAATCCGGCCGATCATCCTTTGATGTATCAGGGATATAAATGGTTTTTTTTGTTTCAATAACTTCTTTTGCTAGTAAGTCTATTTCAGGATCGATTACCTGAGTATCGAGCGTTACGCCATTTATTGTCTCTGGTTTTCCTGCAAACCCTCTAAATGTTCCATCTTCCTGGGGTAAATAAATTCCAACAGCGTTGCACTTAACAATCTCCTCTGATATAGCCATTGTTACACGCTGCAATACTTCACGTAGTTCTAATTTTGTATTTATGATTTTTGTTATATTCGCGAGCCTAGAATATCTCGCCTGATCACTTAACATTCACATGGCCTCCAATTATAGGCATAATAAAATAAACATGATACTATCATTGAAAATCAAGACCAACCATTTTCGATTTTCTCCTGTATTCTTTTCTTACCCTTGTTCGACATAGAATACCGCCCTTACTTATAATACGGTTCACCTTAATTAAAATGAAACAGTGTAACTTTCAAAAGTTACACTGTTTCACTACCCCCATCTTTATTAACACTCGCCTCAAACTTATCAAGTAATGCACGCACTTCATCCGTCGACTTCGTGCTCATCAATTGATTTCTCAATTCAGCAGCTCCAGGGAAGCCTTTCACATAAATTTTGAAGAAACGGTGAAGCCCTGTGATGGAGCGTGGTAGTACTTCTGCATATTGATCTTGAAGATCAAGTTGTAGTCTTAAAAGATCAAGGTGTTCTTTACTGCTATGCTCTCTTGGCTCTTTTTCAAAAGCAAATGGATTTTTAAAGATGCCTCGTCCAATCATTACGCCATCAATACCGTATTTTTCAGCAAGTTCCAGCCCCATTTTACGATCAAGGATGTCTCCATTGATTGTTATTAGCGTATTTGGTGCAATGCGGTCACGTAATTTTTTTATTTCCGGAATTAGTTCCCAGTGCGCATCTACTTGGCTCATTTCTTCTCTTGTACGTAAGTGAATAGAAAGGTTTGCAATATCTTGTTTGAAAATGTGCGTTAACCAATCTTCCCACTCGCTTAACTCTTTAAAGCCAAGTCGTGTTTTTACGCTGACAGGTAGTCCGCCCGCTTTTGCTGCTTGGATAAGTTCTGCCGCAACGTCTGGACGTAGAATAAGGCCACTACCTTTTCCTCTTGATGCAACGTTCGGTACTGGGCAACCCATGTTAATATCGATGCCTTTAAATCCTAGTTCTGCCATACCGATACTCATTTGACGGAAGTATTCGGGATTGTCTCCCCAAATATGTGCCACCATCGGCTGTTCGTCTTCTGTAAAAATTAAACGGCCACGTACACTTTTCATACCTTCTGGATGACAATAGCTATCCGAGTTTGTAAACTCTGTGAAGAATACGTCCGGGCGACCTGCTTCACTTACTACGTGACGGAAAACAACGTCTGTCACATCTTCCATTGGTGCAAGTACGAAAAATGGTCGTGGTAATTCACGCCAAAAATTATCTATCATTTCAAATTCAAATCCTCTCACTATGAATACAATTTCAAAATCTCAATTTATAATTTGTGAAAATCAGCAATATTTATTTTAACTAAAATCGCTTATGAATGGTATTTTTGTAAACCAAAAAGCAGGTGGTATAGATTTCCCCTATATCAACTGCTTTCCTATTATACCAACTTAAGCCAAGCCACACACTCCACATGCGTCGTATGCGGGAACATATCAACAGGCTGTACTTCCTGTGTTTTATATCCGCCTTCTTCTAGTACTTTTAAATCACGTGCTAATGTTGCTGGGTTACACGATACGTATACGACGCGGTTTGGCTTCATGTCGATGATTGTATTTAGTAATGCTTCGTCACAGCCTTTACGCGGTGGGTCTACGACCATTGTGTCGGCGATTACGCCTTCTTTGTACCATTTTGGAATGACTACTTCTGCTTCTCCTACGCCAAATTCAGCGTTTGTCATGTTGTTTAGTGCTGCGTTTCGGTTTGCGTCTTCGATTGCTTCTGGGACGATTTCAACGCCGTACACTTTTT
>Ga0102589_1003754_pt1 | contig 15274 bp, 6 predicted proteins | sample AraplaMF_Col_mLB_FD_76858 | JGI IMG/M metagenome (GOLD analysis project Ga0102589, IMG submission 76858) | Arabidopsis root microbial communities from the University of North Carolina, USA - plate scrape MF_Col_mLB | ecosystem: Host-associated > Plants > Roots > Endosphere | place: USA... | reverse complement strand
CTATAAAGACCTGGCGGCCAATGCCGCTGTAGCACGGGTCGATGTTGCGACTGTGGATACGGCGGCCAGCGTTACCTCCACCGATACGCTGAGCGGCGTCGAGAATCTGGTTGGCACCGCCTTGGCGGACAACATCTCGGGTGATACCAATGCCAATTCGCTGTCCGGCGGTGAGGGCAACGATACCCTTGCCGGTGGTGCCGGCAATGACACGCTGACCGGCGGTGCCGGCACGGACAATCTCAACGGCGGCGATGGCGATGACTTGTTGATCCAGGACATGGAAAGGGTCAGCGACACGTTGGCCGGCGGTGCCGGTGTTGACACAGTGGACTACAGCATCAGCGGTATGGCCGGCGGCATTGTGGCCAATCTGGCCGCGGGCACGGTCAACAAGGTTCTGGCCGGAACGAGTGTGGGCGTGGGGGCAACAGGCCGCTACATCCGCATCTATCACACCGACACGACAGGGACGCTGTCCTTGACGGGGTTGAAAGTATACGTGGGCGGTATCGACGTGGCCGCCAATATCGCCAGAGTGTCGGGTAGCGGCGCCAGACCTTACATCGAGCTGGACCTGGGTAAGGCGCGGGCCATCGACTCGATCGCATTGTGGGGGCGCGCGGGCGCGCCTGCCGAGGAGAGCAGCAACCTTCGGGTGTATGTCTCCAGCACGGCGTTCAGCTCGGCCACCTATGCAACGCTGGCGGCTGATGCCAATGTCGGAAGGGTCGATGTGGCGATGGTGGATACGGCTGCCACCACCACTGTCACCGACACGCTGACGGGCATCGAGAACCTGATCGGCACAGCAATGGCCGACAGCCTGACGGGCGACGGCAATGCCAACATGCTGTCCGGTGGTGCGGGTAATGACGTTCTTGATGGTGGCGCGGGCGACGACCGTTACCTCTTCAACCTTGGCGGCGGGCAGGACACCATCACGGACGTCAGCGGTAACGACCGCCTCGTATTCGGCGCTGGCATCACTGCTGCGCAGATCGGAGCCAGTCTTGCCAACGGCCGGGTTACCTTGTCCATGGCATCCGGTGAACGCGTGAGCTTTGCCGCGCCCGCCATCAACAATTATGCGATTGAGCTGTTCGAGTTTGCCGATGGCAACAACGTTCTGGACGCGGCATGGCTCAACAGACTGCTCAATATCGCCCCAACCGGTAGCGACAAAACACTTGTACTTAACGAAGACGGCAGCTACATCATCACCGCCACCGACCTGGGATTCAGTGATGCCAGTGCCGGCGATTCCTTGAGTGCGGTTCGGATTGACAGCCTTCCGCTGTCGGGCAAGCTCAGTCTCGCGGGAGCCAGTGTTGCGGCTGCACAGGTGATCAGCTTCGCCGACCTGGCAGCGGGCCGTCTGACGTTCAGCCCGGCGGCCAATGCCAACGGCAGCAATTACGCCAGTCTGGCGTTCTCGGTCAAAGACCAGTATGGGGCTTTTGACGCCACGCCCAAGCGCTTGACCTTCAATGTCACGGCGGTGAATGATGCCCCGGTGTTGACCGGCACCAAGCCTATTCTTGCCGCCGGCACAGAGGACACTGCCTACACCATTACCCAGGCCAGCTTGTTGGCCGGGTTTAGTGATGTGGAGGGCAGTACGCTGTCGGTTCTCAATCTCATTGCCAGCAACGGCACGCTGTCGGCCTTCAATCCCACGACCATGAGCTGGACCTTCACGCCCAATGCGAACTACAACGGAGTCGTCGATCTTAGCTATGGGGTTAGCGATGGCACTGTGAGCACGCCTGCTGCGCAGAGCTTCATGCTGGTGGCCGTCAACGACGCGCCCACGCTGACGGCCTTCACGGCGGCCGTGGCAACGATCAACGAGGACAGCGAAGCGACGATCACGATGGCGCAGCTGCTGGCCCAGGGCAATGGGGCGGATGTCGATGGCACGATTAGCTCGTTTGCGGTCAAGGCCGTGAACAGCGGTACCCTTCGCATAGGCACCACGGCCGACACGGCCGCGGCCTGGAACGCCGAAACCTACAACACCGTGGATTCGACCCACAACGCCTACTGGACCCCAGCACTGAATGCCAACGGTACGCTCAACGCGTTTACGGCCGTGGCCAGAGACAACAGCGGCGCCGAATCACTTGCTACCGCCCAGACTACGGTAGGAGTCGCGGCGGTCAATGATGCTCCCACACTGACAGCTTTTACGGCCGCGGTAACGACGGTCAACGAAGACAGTGAAGCAGTCATCACGCTGGCGCAACTGCTGACCCAGGGCAACGAGCTTGATGTCGATGACGCCATTACCTCGTTCGTCGTTAAAGCGGTGAGCAGCGGCAGCCTGCGCATAGGAACCACGGCTGATACGGCTGCGGCCTGGAACGCCGAAACCAACAACACCGTGGATGCGACCCGCAGCGCCTACTGGACACCTGCGCTGAATGCTAACGGTACGCTCGATGCATTCACAGTGGTGGCCAAAGACTATAGCGGCGCCGAATCGGGCATGCTCATCCAAGCCAAAGTGGCGGTCACCGCAGTCAATGATGCGCCAAACGGTGTGCTGACAATCAGTCGCGTCACCAACCAGAACCAGACCTTGACGGCGGTTAACGCCATTGCCGATGGTGACGGCCTGAACAACGATACGGTGAGTTACCAATGGTTGGCCAATGGCACTGCAATTGCTGGAGCCACAGGGGCCAGGTTTACCCTTGGCCAAGAGCAAATCGGTAAGACCATCAGCCTTCAGGCCAAATACACCGATGGGCAGAACACCATGGAAAGTGTTAGGTCCATCGATAGGGTGATCGTGCGAGACGTGAAAACTCTCAAGGCGCCGTTGATCAGCGGTGCTCTCTCTGCCTCGATAAATGGTAGTGACGGTATCGATACTTTGGATTACAGCATCAGTGGTGGCGCCGGTCGCATCGTGGCTCGACTCGATAACTATAGGCTTTCTGTAGAGATGAAAGCGACCGGAGCTATCTATGACGTAGGAGTCAATGGTGTTGAAAACCTGGTCGGTGCCGGACTGAACGATGAATTCTGGGGCGACGTCGAAGCAAACATACTGTTTGGCGGTGAAGGTAACGACAATCTGAACGGCGGCGGGGGAAATGACACCCTGGTCGGTGGTTCGGGATATGACTTTCTCTATGGCGATGAGGGTGACGACCTTTTCGTCCAGGACTTGAGCCCATCTGCCGACACGCTTGTGGGTGACACGGGTGTTGACACAGCGGATTACAGTTCCGGTGCCAGCATAGAGGGCAGCATCGTGGCCAATCTGACCACCCATACAGTCGCTAAAGTCTTGGCCGCAGGTGCCACCTTTACCGACAAGCTCTTTGGCATTGAAAACCTAGTTGGAACAGTGCTCAACGACAGCCTCACGGGTGACGCTAACGCAAATATTCTGTCCGGCATCGCTGGGAACGACACGCTTGACGGCGGCGAGGGCAACGACACCCTAATAGGCGGAGCGGGCTCAGACACTTACCTGTTCAGTCGCGGCGGCGGGGCAGACCTCATCCAGGAAAACGACGCGACGGCCGGCAACAAGGACGTTCTTCGCTTCGGCACCTCGATTGATGCCAGCCAGATATGGCTTCGCAAGATCAATAGCGACCTGGAGCTCAGCCTCATCGGCACCAGCGACCGTGTGACCGTCAGCAACTGGTACGCTGGCTCAGCCAACCACGTCGAAGAGATCTACGCAGGCGGCAAGAAGCTGCTGGACACCAACGTGGACAAGCTGGTCAGCGCCATGGCAGCGTTCAACCCACCCGCGGCCGGGCAGACCAGCTTGCCCGCCAATCTGCAAACCGCCTTGCAGCCGGTGATCGCGGCGAACTGGACCACGGCATGAGGTTCCACCCCGGCCCTTACGGCGCTAGCGCCCTTGGGCCGGGTGGTCCGCCGGGGTGATCGCCCGGATCCGGTATCGCCCAGGACTGTTCGATGGCGATATCCGGATGAAGTCTTGCATGGGTGCGGACTCGCAAATACATGCGATATGTCCCCGTGCACCCACAAGTGCATGCAGAGGCATTGTTGAGCGTTGAAGCCTGGTTTCCTCCGCCATGCGAACAGGGCGATATCTTGGTGTATCGAAAAAGAAAGCCAAAAAAAACAAAAAAAGAGAGAGATTGCCCAGGAAAAGACTATCTACGACAAGTCCAAAGTAGATATCGATACGATGAATTCGCTTTTCCTTCTCTTTTTCTTCCCTCCTTCCTCTTTGTTTCATTCTGTAGAAGCCAAAGCACGAGGATTTTTCCGTTCGCATGACGTTCGGATTGATTCAATTCAGCCATCCAACGAGAGCTTTTTATGAAACCAAAAAATTACCTCCTTTCCGTCAGCGACACGCCGAGCGACGTCGATCTCCCAATCGACTTCCTGGACGATTCCCCGCCAAGCTACAGCATCGCCCGTTTCGTCTCGCCTCGGAGTCTGGTCGGTATGTCAGGGAACGACCGCCTCACGGGTGACGGAAACGCCAATACCTTGTCCGGCGGTGCGGGCGACGATGTGCTCACTGGCGGCGCTGGCGCGGACAACTTGTATGGCGGCGACGGTGACGACGTGATCGTGCAGGACATGAGCCTGTTTGCCGACACATTGGATGGCGGCGCTGGTACAGACACAGCGGACTACAGCTCCGGCGGCGCGGCCGGCAGCATTGTTGCCAACCTCGCCACCGGCATGGTCGCCAAGCGCGTGGGCATCAACACCTTTATCGACAAGCTTTCGAGCATAGAGAACGTCACCGGAGCATCGCTCAATGACAGGATCACGGGCGACGGCGGTGCGAACGTCCTCAACGGCGGTGCGGGCGACGACACACTCACTGGCGGCGCCGGCGCGGATAGCTTGATAGGTGGCGATGGCAACGATGTGATCGTGCAGGACATGAGCCTGTTTGCCGACGCGCTCGTCGGCGGCGCCGGCGTTGACACAGCGGACTACAGCTCCTTGGGAACGGCTGGCAACATCGTGGTCTACCTCGCCACTGGCACGGTTGCCAAGAACGTGGGAGGCAGCACCCTCTACGATTCCCTCTCGGGCATCGAGAATGTGGTCGGTACGGCACGGGCAGACATCCTCACGGGTGACGGCAATGCCAATACGCTGTCTGGCGGTGCAGGCAACGACTTCCTCATTGGCGGGGATGGTAACGATACCCTCGCCGGCAACGCCGGCGCAGACTATGTGCGCGGAGATGGTGGTAATGACCTCTTTTTGCAAGATATGGGGCGCGACAGTGATACCCTAATGGGAGGGGACGGCACCGACACCGTGGATTACCGCCTTACGAACCTGACCGGAATCGCCTCAACGGGCATCACGGCCAACCTGGCCACGGGAAGGGTCGCCAAGGTCTTTGAGGGAACGAGTGCCAGGGTTGGCGCGACGGGCCGCTATATCCGTATCTACCACACGGATGCAACACAACTGCTGACGCTCACTGGCCTGAAGGTGTTTTCCGGCGGTGTGGACATCGCTGCCGGCAAGCCAAGCGCGGTCGGTGCAGATGGCGGCAGCTTTGGCGGTGGTTCCTACAACAATCCCTGGGCGCTCACCGACAGCGCTGTGGGTGGCGCCTGGAACGGCGGAGCGAGCTCCGGCACCAGCAATCTGGCGAATGTGACCGGGAACAAAGCCTATATCGAGCTTGACCTCGGTAGCCTTCGGATGATCGATTCGATCGCCCTTTGGGGGCACACCAACGTTCCGGCTAACAGCAACAACCTACGGGTTTATGTCTCCAGCACGGCATTCGCTTCATCGGCCACGGCCTACACCGACCTGGCGGCCAAGGCCGCGGTTGCGCGCGTTGACCTGTCCACGGTGGACGTCACCGCCACCAGCACCTACGCCGACTGGTTGACCGGAATTGAGAATCTGGTGGGCACGGCTCTCAATGACAATATCACGGGCGATGGCAATGCCAATACGCTGTACGGCGGGGCGGGCAACGACACGCTGGCTGGCGGTACAGGTTCGGATGCTTATCTCTTCGACCGCGGAGATGGCGAAGATGTAGTGCAGGAAAACGATACCACTGCCGGCAACAAAGACGAGTTGCGCTTCAATCCGTTGATGGATGTGAGCCAGATCTGGCTGAGCAGGGTCAACGCCGGCAAGGATTTGCAGTTCAGCATCATAGGTTCCAGTGATCGCATCACCGTGAGGAACTGGTATGCCGGCCCGGCCAACCACATCGAAGAAATCTACGTCGGAGGCAAGAGGCTGCTGGACACGAATGTGGACAAGCTGGTCAGCGCCATGGCCGCGTTCACGCCACCGGCCGCCGGGCAGACCAGCTTGCCCGCGAACCTGCAAACCGCCCTGCAGCCGGTGATCGCGGCGAACTGGACCACGGCATGACGGTCCGCCCCGGCCTCCGCGGCGCTTGCGCCCTTGGGCCGGGGTGATTGCCGGATCAACGTCATCATGAACTGAGTGCTGGCCTCCCATTGTGGCGGGAGTGAGGCGGCGCCGTGGCCTCGTCCCTGGTTTTGGCGCGTCGAAAAAATCCTCGAAAGTAGAGAGAGATTGCCCATGAAAAGACTATCTGCGGCAACTTCGATGCAGAGGTCTATACGATGGTCCGACCTCTTTCTCCTCCCTGTTTTCAACATCCAAACAACAGGGTTGTTCCGTCCGCTCGTCGTCCGGATCGAATCCATTCAACTATCCAGCGAGGGCTCTCATGAAATCAAAAGACAACCGCCGTTCCAGCATTGACACCCTGGACGATGCTGATTTTTCAAGTGATTCCGGAACTGATTCCCCCATGGATTTCCCAATCGGTTTTCCGACCCTCCACAGCGCCATCGCCCGCTATTACCAGCCTGGCCGCCTTTTTGGCGCTGACTTTCGTAACGACGCCCTGGTTGGTTTCCGTAGCACGGATACGGTGGATTACTCGCTGTTGGGGCAAAACACATCCATCACGGCCAACCTGGCCAAGGGCAAGGTCGACAAGATTTTTGGCGGCGCAGCCATTAACCTGAATGGGATGCAGGGGCGGTATATCCGCATCTACCAACCCCTTGTGGTGGTGGATATCGACCAGGTCAACCAGGATTTCTTCACGCTGGATGCAGTGAAAACGGATTCCTCTGATGTGATCCCCCAGGGGATTACCCGCGCCTATGGCTATGACGAAGTGATACGAACACCGGGCGGCTATGAGCCGCCAGACCGCGTGTTGAAACGTTACGTGGACCTGGATCTGGGGCGTTCCTGCAACCTCAGTTTGATCGTCCTGCGGGCCCTTGCGGATACGACGGCCGCTGCCGAGACACTGAGGGTATATGTGTCAAACCAGCCGCTCATCAAGTCCACCACGGCTTATGCTACGTTGGCCGCCGACCCCACCGTGAAGCGGATCGACGTCAACGCGGGCGCGAGCACCACCTTTACCGATACGCTAAGCCTTATCCGGAGCCTGGTCGGTACATCGCAGGGCGACAGGCTCACCGGCGACGGCAATGCCAATACCTTGTCTGGCGGTGGAGGCGACGACACGCTTGCCGGGGGCGCCGGCGCCGACAGCCTGAATGGTGGCGACGGCAACGACGTGATCGTTCAGGACCTGACCCTGTTTCCCGACATGATCGCCGGGGGGGGCGGCATCGACACCGTGGACTACAGTTCCGGCGGAGTGTGGGGCAGCATTGTTGCCAACCTCGCTTCCGGCAGGGTTGTGAAGCGCATGAACGCCAACACTGCTGTCGACACGCTTTCGGGCATCGAGAACCTCATCGGAACGTCACTCAATGACAGTATCACGGGGGACCTCGGGTCCAACATTCTGACCGGTGGCGATGGTAACGATACGCTCACCGGCGGCAGCGGCACGGACAGCCTGCTTGGCGGCGACGGTAATGATGTATTCATGCAGGACACAAGCCCTTTTGGTGACGTGATCTATGGTGGTAATGGTGCTGACGCGGCGGACTACAGCTCCATCGGCGCGGCCGGCAACATCGTGGCCAACCTCGCCGCGGGCACGGTTGCCAGGCGCCTGGGCAGCAGCGCCTACATCGACATGGTCTCGAGCATCGAGGTTGTGGTAGGCACAGCCCTGGCCGACAACATCACGGGCAACGGCAATCTCAACAAGCTATACGGCGGGGCAGGCGACGATATCCTCAATAGCGGGGGCGGCGGCGATGTCCTCAGTGGCGGCCCTGGCTCGGACACTGTGATTGGAGGTGATGGTGAGGACTACTTTTTGCAAGACATCGGGCGCGACAGTGACACGCTGGCGGGCTGGGCGGGGAACAACACCGTGGACTACGGCGTCACCCCCCTGACCGGTATCGCTTCAACGGGCATTACGGCCAACCTGGCCACGGGCAAGGTTTCCAAGGTCTTGGCGGGGACGAGTGCCAAGGTTGGCGCGACGGGCCGCTATATCCGTATCTACCACACGGACGCAACCCAGCTGCTGACGCTTACTGGCTTGAAGGTGTTCTCCGCCGGTCTGGACCTTGCTGCCGGCAAGCCGAGTACGGTCGGTGCGGATGTCGGCAGCATTGGCGGCACTTCCTACAACAATCCCTGGGCCCTGACCGACAGCGCTGTGGGCGGAGCCTGGAACGGCGGGACGCGGCCCAGCACCAGCAACCTGGCGAATGTGACCGGGAACAAGCCCTATATCGAACTTGATCTGGGCAGCTCACAGGTGATTGATTCGATCGCCATGTGGGGGCACACCAATGTTCCGGCCAACAGCAACAACCTGCGGGTCTATGTCTCCAGCAACGCATTTGTTTCATCGGCCACGGCTTATGCAGACCTGGCGGCCAACGCCTCGGTTGTGCGCGTTGATCTGGCCACGGTGGATGTGACCCCAACCAGTACCTACACCGACACCTTGAGCGGAATCAACAACCTGTTGGGAACGACGCTCAATGACAACATCACGGGTGACGGCAATGCCAACCTGCTGCACGGCGCGGCGGGCAACGACACACTGGCCGGTGGCGCAGGTTCGGACATCTATCGTTTCAATCGCGGGGATGGCGCAGATGTGGTGCAGGAAAGCGACCCGACCCCCGGCAACCAAGACATATTGAGCCTTGGGTGGGGGATTGACGAGAGCCAGGTCTGGCTGAGCAAGGTCAACGCCGGCAAGGATTTGCGGATCAGCATCATCGGCACGGGCGATAGTGTCACCGTCAGCAACTGGTATGCCGGCTCGGCCAGCCACATTGAAAAGATCTACACCGGAAGCAAGGAGCTGCTGGATACGAATGTGGACAAACTCGTCAGCGCCATGGCTGCATTCACGCCACCGGCCGCCGGGCAGACCAGCTTGCCCGCCAATCTGCGAACCGCCCTGCAACCGGTGATCGCGGCGAACTGGACCACCAGGTGGTGAGTCGAGGCTTGCGTGCCGCCTAGGTGGCTTGTGCAAGCCGGTGGCCACCCGGGTTCTGGCTGAGGTCAGGCTGGCCGGCGGTGCTAAACCGGCTGCGGGACTGCGGATGCCGCTTCGATGTCCCAGGGCGTTCCTGCAATGACGAGGGTTCCGGTAGTGCCTGGGTCTCCTCAGAGTGAGTCACAGCATGGACACAAACACGGGCACTACCTGAGTTAGGGGCGCGTGGCTATGGCTGTTATGTAAAGCGGTTCCCGGTCCTCTTTCCCTTCTCTTTGTCCCATTGTCGAACGGGGTGTGACCGTCATCTTTTGGCAGCCGATCAACTTTTTTTGAAGAACCCAACATGGATTGTCCATGGGAAGACTATCTCTGAATTCTTGAGGATGGATGTCGATAAGCTGAATGAATTCATTTGGATTCCTTCGGATTCTTTCTGCATTCATAACTATCAAGATTCTCATGCGCTCCCTTTCTTACAGTCCCGTCACCCGCATGGCTGGTGTTTCAAAGCACGTGATGAAAGGGCGAGAGAGTTCATTCGTCTTTCTCGATGTGCAGTGCCGCCCGGGGCCCTGCCGTTCGCCCAGCAGGGTCGCTGCAGTTGTAGTTTTTCTTGTTCTCGTTCTGCTTGTTTTTGCCTCCCGTGATGTGAAGGCCCAGGTGCAGTCCTCCGTCACGACCCCTCGACCCATTGACGATCCGCACATCCGTCTTACCCTGACAGACCTTTGCACCGCTTGCGGCGCCTTGTATGCACAAGCCGGCCAGCACGATCAGCCTCCTGCCGCCAGCACAAGCCTGGGGCTTCGCCAGCTTCTGCAGATCGCTGTGGACGCGCACCCCAGCGTGGCCAGCGCACGCTTTGAGCAGCAATCCGCGCAGAGCATGATCGAGGCCGCCCGCCAGCAATTCCTGCCTACCCCCGGCGTACAGACCGATTCACTGTCGGGGCGTACCGCCACCACCTTTCGCCTGACCCAGCCGCTCTGGACAGGTGGCAAGCTCACCGCCGACCTGCGCTCGTCCGAGCTGCGTGAGCTGCGTTCCCGCGAGGCTATTACAGAGGCGCAGATCACGCTGGCGACGCGGGCGACGGGGATTGTGCAGTCCTATCTTCTGAACTCCGGGCGCCGCATTGCGCAGGAGCGCAACGTTGAGACACTCAACGACCTGCTGCAAATGATAGAGCGGCGTAGCCAGGCTGAAATCTCCGCCACGGCCGACGTCAACATGGTGCAGACGCGGCTCGCGCAAGCCCGGGCCGATCTCGAATCCTTCCGCGCGCTGGAGAGCGCCGCCCTGGCTCAGCTGGGCAGCATCATCGGCCGGCCCTTGCAGCCTGGGGCGCTCGAGTTGCCCCCCGCGCCGCCGCGGCCACCCATGCTTGCCCGCCTTCTGGAGCGCGCCCTGCAGGACAACCCTAATGTGCGCCTTGCCGAGATCGACGCACGCCTGGCAGCGATTGAGGTAGACCGGGTGCGCGCCTCCATGTCGCCGACCGTGTCGCTGCGCCTGGAGCATCAGGTTGGTGAGTACCTGGGATCCGCCGCACCCGGCAACCGTGTTTTTGTATCCATGCAGTACTCGCCAGGCGCGGGCCTGTCGCTGAGCTCGCAGATTGAGGCGGCACAGCGGCGTGTGTCGGCGGTGCAAAACACCGCCGAAGCCAGCCGGCGTGACATCTCGGAGCATGTAGAGACCGAGTGGAACGATCTTGAATCCGCGCTGCGGCGCTTGCCCGAGCTGCGGCGTAGCCGCGAAGGCGCCGCCGAGGCGCTCGCCTCCAATCGCCGTCTGTTTGTGACCGGACGCCGCAGCTGGATTGACCTGCTCAATTCCGTCCGCGAAATCGCCCAGACCGAGCAGGCGGAATCCGAGGCCCAGGCCAACAGTGTGGGTGCCTATTTTCGTTTGGGGCTGCTGCTCGGCATACCCATGTGGTCTTTAGAAAGTGAACTTCCGTGAACGCCTCGCCTTCCATGAGTACCCCGTCTTCCATCAACACCAGCGTGTTGTGGCTGGCCCGCCGCCTGCCTGACACCGTCAAGGACTTGCGGCCCATGCAGTCGCACATGGTGTCCCAGCTTGAGGGCCGCCTTGCGGCTGCACAGGAGCAGGGTGTAAACCGCGCCAACCTGCAGGCTTGTGTTGACTACGCCTTTGAATCCATGGGTGTGCGCCAGCCCACCTGGGTGGAAGGCAGTGCCGCGGTGAAGCTGCCCGCGGTTGCCATCCATCCCGACGTCGGTGCTTTCATCCTGCATCAGCACACCCCCGCCGGTGGCTGGTTGCTCGAAGACGCTGCCGGCAGCCGGCACGTCACTGTCCTGCCTGAAGGTGCGCTCTTTACCGAGATTCAGGCAAGCCATGCCGCGGGCACCGGCCTCTATCGGACAGCGGGTGAACTGTTCCGTGGTGCGCTGCGAGAAAACCGGCGCTACTTCGTTCACGCGGCGGTCGCCTCCATCGTGATCAACCTGTTCGGCCTGCTCACGTCTCTCTACAGCATGCAGGTATATGACCGCGTGATCCCCACGCAAGGCCTGTCCACGCTCTATGCGCTCACGGCCGGGGTCGCGATGGGCATTCTGCTGGAGCTCATCGCCAAGTTCGCGCGCGCCACCATCACCGAGCACGCCATCCGGTCCATGGACCTCAACCTCTCGCACAGCATTTTCGAGCGGCTGCTGCGTGTACGCATGGACCAATTCCCCGCCAGCGTCGGAACCCTGTCCGCGCAGCTGCGCAGCTACGAAATGATCCGCTCCTTTGCATCGTCGGTCACGCTCTACCTGCTTGTGGACACCCCCTTCGCTGTGCTTTTCCTGATCGTTATTTACCTGCTGGGCGGGCCTCTGGTAGCGGCGGTACCCGTGACCTTCTTTGTCGTTGCCTTGATTGTCGGCTTCCTGTTTCGCAGCGGCATGGAACGCCATGCGCTTTCCGGCCAGGCTGCATCCAATCGCAAGCTGGGTCTGCTTGTCGAAACCGTCGAAAGCGCGGAAACCATCAAGGCCAGCGGTGCTGGCTGGCAGTTCCTCGCGCGCTGGAACGGTCTTACACGCATCAACATCGACGAAGACATGCACCTGCGCCACCTAGGCGATTCGGCCAGCTACTACGCCGGCTTTCTGCAGCAGATCAGCTACGCCCTGCTGGTTGCCACCGGCGCGTACGTCGCCTCGACGTCTACCTCGCTGACCTCCGGCGGCATCATCGCCTGTTCCATCATCTCCGGCCGCGTGCTCACTCCGGCCGGCATGCTGCCCGGCCTGATGGTCCAGTGGGCCAACGCCAAATCAGCGATGCGTAGCCTCTCAAATATCTTCAAACTGGAGCAAGACAACCATGAGGTCGAGCGACCCATGGCCATCGACCATCTGCGCGGCGAAGTGGCGGTACAGAACCTCGAGTTTGGTTATCGCGGCCATGCCACGGTGCTGCAACTGGAAAGCCTGCACATTGCCCCCGGCGAAAAGATCGGCTTGCTCGGGGCCGTAGGCAGCGGCAAAAGCACTTTGCTCAAACTGCTGTCGGGCATGTACATGCCTTCCAAGGGCCGCGTGTCGTTCGACGGCATTGACCTGCAGCATATCTCTCGGCCTCATCTGAGCGACCGGCTGGGGTACCTGCCGCAAGATGTGCGCCTGTTTGCCGGCACTTTGCGCGACAACCTCACCACAGGGATTGTCGGCAAGACCGAGCAGCACCTGCTTGCCGCCTGCGAACTCACCGGCCTGAGGCAGGTCATTGCCGCGCATCCCAAGGGCCTGGACATGCCAATTGCCGAAGGCGGCACGGGTGTGTCAGGGGGGCAAAAACAACTGATTGCCCTGACGCGCATGGTTCTGTCCGAACCCGACATGTGGCTGCTCGATGAGCCCACGGCGTCCATGGATGAGTCCCTCGAGAGCCGAACCATCGCTGCCTTGCGTGCCGCCGTGCAGGTTGACCAGACGCTGATCCTGGTCACGCACAAGCCCGCCTTGCTGCAGCTGGTGGAACGGTTGGTGATTCTGTCGCCGACAGGCGTTGTGATGGATGGACCCAAGGCGCAGGTGTTGCAGCAGCTTGCCGCCCGCTCCCGTCCCACGCCTGTGCCGACGCCTCCCTCCGCACCCGTATCTGCACCCACCGTTCGTCCCGGTGCACCCCTGGAAGCCGTCGCATGAAATCCTCGCATCCCAAGCCGCCGTCCCTGCGCTCGGCGCAACGCATCATCGCGCTGCTCATTCTCATCATTGCGTGTTTTGTGGCATGGAGCCTCTGGTTCGACGTCGAGCAGATCGCCCGAAGCAATGGCCAGGTCATCGCCAGTTCGCGTACCCAGCTTGTGCAAGCCGCCAACGACGGCGTGATCGAAAAATTCATGGTGCGCGAAGGCGGCCGTGTCAAGAAGGGCGAGGTCCTTGTCATGCTTGAGCGCGAGCAAGGGCTCGCCTCGCTCAGCGACAGCCGCGCCAAGGTGGCTGCTCTCAAGGCTGCCTTGGTGCGTTTGCATGCCGAAGTGCTGGGCCGCCCGCTGGTGTTCCCGCCTGAGGTGCAGCAATTCCCGGCTTTTGTCAGCAACCAGACTGAACTCTTTCAGCGCCGCCAGCGAGCCGTGAACCAGGAGGCCGCCGCATTGCAGTCCATGCTGCAATCCACGCGCGAAGAACTCAGCATTAGCGAGCCGCTGCTCAAGAGCGGTGATATCTCGCGCGTTGAAATTATCCGCCTGAAGAAGCAGGTCGCTGAACTCGAGGGGCAGATCACCAACCGGCGCAACAAATACTTCCAGGATGCCCAGGCCGAAATGACCAAAGCTGAGGAAGACCTGGCCACCCAGGAGCAAGTGCTCGCTGACCGCACCACGACGTTTGAGCGCACCGAGATCCGCGCGCCGGCCGACGCCACTGTACGCAACATCCGCTTTACGACTTTAGGCTCTCGCGTCAAGGCCGGAGACGTCGTCATGGAGCTCACCCCCAGCGGCAGCGACCTCATCGTGGAAGGAAAATTCAAGCCGGCCGATATCTCCAGCATTCACGTGGGCCAGCCCGCTACCGTGAAGCTCGATGCCTACGACTACTCGATTTACGGGGCCTTGTCGGGAACCGTGAAATACGTCAGCGCCGATACCCTGACCGAAGAGACGCGAGCTGGCGAAAACATCTACTACCGCGTGCAGGTGCAGCTCGATCCGGTCCAGCGGCACCATGTGACGGGGCACAAGCCCATTGAAGTCCAGCCCGGCATGACCGCGAGCATTGACATCCGTGGTACCAGCCATTCGATTTTCCGCTACCTCACCAAGCCCATCACCAAGACTTTTTCAGAAGCTTTTTCCGAGCGTTGATCGATCCGTTTCCCTCTTATTTTGCTGTCACAGGAGATTTGTAATGAACCAGAAGCCCCCACAAGCCGACACCATTGTTGCCGCCAATTCCGCTCCGGTGCGAGGAGAACTTCCCGTTCCGGTAGCTGCAGCACAAGCCACTGTCCCGCAGCAAGCCGCCGCCGATAAGCCGGTCGTTGCCGTTAAGCCCGCCGTGGCCAGCAAGGCTCCGGTCCCCAGTGCTGCTGCTGCCATCCAGATGGAGCAGGAAGCCGCGGCAGGCCAGAATCGTCAGGCCGCCGACAAAATCCTGCGCAAAAAGCGTCCCGGTGAATCGAGCGGTGATGACCAAGGCACTGAATCGTCAATCGACGTGTCTTATGAAGTAGCTGCAGCAGACACCACCGACTCCAGCGCCACGCCGGCCGCAGATGCGGAAAATGCGAGCAAGGCGACGGAAAAAGGAGGCTCCACAGCCGCCACCCCGACGGATACGGGGTGGCTTCCCCTCATCGGTGGCGGGTTGGGTGTCGCCGCCATAGGTGGGGGCGGAGGCGGCACCGCCG
>Ga0102589_1003746_pt1 | contig 15305 bp, 15 predicted proteins | sample AraplaMF_Col_mLB_FD_76858 | JGI IMG/M metagenome (GOLD analysis project Ga0102589, IMG submission 76858) | Arabidopsis root microbial communities from the University of North Carolina, USA - plate scrape MF_Col_mLB | ecosystem: Host-associated > Plants > Roots > Endosphere | place: USA... | reverse complement strand
CTCTCCTTATCTAATGCAATTAAAAAAGACCAGGCCTAAATAAAAGCCTGATCTCTTCATTCTAAGTATTATTTTTCTTACTCGATGTCTTTGTCTCATCCTGTACATTTAAAAATTTAGGTCGTGTACGATAACCTGCAGGAGATAAGCGAAATAAAGATCTTTTAATGTCCTGCCAATTTAAATCCGCGCCCATATTTAAGTATGGAACACCTAATACTCGTAAGTTTGCAGTATAAAGGAGTATGAAAAATACCGAAATAAAGAATCCAAATAACCCCAAAAAGGCAGATGCAAATACGATGATTAACCTGAGAATGCTCATTGCTGTTACAATAGATTGATTGACGAGTGTATAAGCTGCAATACTTGAAGTAGCGATAACTACAATCATGGAAGGACTCGTAATACCCGATTTAATGGCTGCATCTCCAATAATTAAACCCCCGACAACACTTATTGAACCACTGATAACATTGGGTAGATGTATATTTGCTTCTCGAAATATTTCAAACATAAAAAGCATCATTAATGTTTCAAGAATAGTTGGAAATGGGAGACCCGTTCTAGATTCAACAACTGTTGCCAATAGGATGGATGGTAATTGCTCTTGATGGTAAGTTGAAAGTGCAAGCCAGAAACCTGGTAAAAGTACACTTATTAAGATAGCCACTATTCGTAGTATACGCTCCATAGAACTTACAAAAATCGGATACTCATTATCCTCACCGGATTTAAATAATAACATTGAATTAGCTGGAGTAATGATTGCGTATGATACGCCATCAACTATTATGATAATACGTCCTCTACTTAAAGCTTGTACAGCAAAATCAGGGCGTCCAGTATAATCATGTCTTGGTATAATTTTTGCACTCTGCTCAATTCTCTCCATCAATAAATCCCCACTAAATATAATATCCGTATCAATTCGTTGTAACTGTAATTTTATTTTGTCAAGTATACTTTGATTGACGATATCTTCAAAATAAAGTACAGCTACAGTTGTTTTGGATCGTTTACCAAGTTCATATGTCTCAACACTTAATGAATTAGTAGGTAATCGTTTACGTATTAAAGCAATATTAATAAAAACATCCTCAATAAAATCATCTCTCGGACCTTTGACAACTAATTCAAGAGTTGTTTCTTTAGGCTCCCGATTTGGTTTTTTAGCGATATAACTTGAATACAGCAAATTCATATCTTCAAAATAAAGTAAAACATGTCCTTTATAAACTCTTGTAATAGCCTCATCTTTACTTGCTATTTTCTGAAGATGGGGAACATGTAAATTGCTTTGTATATGTTCTTCTAGCATTTCCTCTGATGTTGCAGTAAATAATGACTGAACTCGGTGCACAATAACGGTCTGCAGTAAATGCTCATCAATCATCGCATCACATTTTATCAAATGTACTTTTTGTTGCTGAAAGAAATACTCTTGGAATAATACATCATGAGAGCGTCGAAATAGTGACTTCAAAGATTTCAAATTTAATTCTTGTTCCGTTGAAGAAATATCCCTCATCTCCTACTGAGCCAGCTCCAAATTAGTACATTTATTAGTAATTACATAAATACACTTACGGATATTTTCCCCATGGTTTAAAAATATATTCAAGAATACTCTTATGATTATTATTCGGAAAGATTTATCCAATCATCTTCTGTAAATTTGCCATTTCAATAGCAGATATTGCTGAGTCATAGCCTTTATTCCCTGATTTAGTCCCAGCGCGCTCAATCGCTTGTTCAATATTTTCTGTAGTTACAATGCCAAAAATAACAGGTACATTTGTAGTTAATGACACATTTGCAATTCCTTTTGCTGATTCATTACATACATAATCATAATGTGTTGTAGAGCCACGGATTACAGTACCTAATCCAATAATTGCATCATATTTCTTTGTTTCAGCTAACTGTTTCGCGATGAATGGAACTTCGAATGCTCCTGGAACCCATGCTACATCGATAGAGTTCTCATCCACACCGTGACGCTTTAAACCATCTAATGCACCGTCTAATAATTTACTTGTAATAAATTCGTTGAAACGACCTACTACTACTGCTATTTTTAAATCCGTACCAATTAATTGTGCTTCAAATGTTTTACCCATTTTTAATCTCTCCTCTTTTTTTGTTTTGTCTAATCATCATAAAGTGGGGTTATAGAGTACGTTTTAACAAATGTCACTCCAAATTTTTGTTGAAAACCCTTTATATAGTCATTGTATTTTCTTCCATCTTTTGTTGACGAAGATATGTTGCCAATGCTTCAATTGAAATCATTTTTAAATGATGTTGCGCTGCATATTTGATGAGACCATTAAAGCGTAGCATTTCTCCATCGTCTCCCATAATTTCACAAATAACACCCGCAGGAATACTATTACAAAGCTTAGCCAAATCAATTGTAGCTTCTGTATGTCCCCTACGCTCTAATACACCATTTTCCTTTGCTATTAACGGGAATACATGGCCTGGTCTACGAAAATCTGCAGCTTTTGCCTGTGGCTCTACCATTTTTTGTATAGTCATTGCTCGTTCAAAGGCGCTTATTCCAGTTGTTGTGTCTACATGATCTATACTAACGGTAAATGCCGTTTGATGATTATCTGTATTAACACTAACCATAGGCTTTAATGCTAACTTCTGTGCAAGTTGCTGTGAAATCGGGGTACAAATCAGGCCTCGTCCATAGGTCGCCATAAAGTTAATCGTTTCAGGGGTCATAAATTCCGCAAGTGCTAATAAGTCCCCTTCGTTTTCTCGTTCCTCATCATCTACTACAACAATCATCTTTCCTTGTTTTAAATCCTCTATTGCCTCTTCAATTGAATGTAGCAATATCGCCACCTCCTGTTAAATGTTGTTTAAAATCCATTTTGTGCTAAAAAGTCTCTTGTAATGGTCGGCGATTCCTGTCCAGACTTAAGTTGATGCAAAATGTATTTTCCAACTAAATCGGTTTCTACATTAACGAGAGAACCAATTTTCTTCATACCTAAAATGGTTTCTTTGTAAGTGTGGGGTATCAGCGATACTGTGATACCGTTTTCCTCGACATGAAAAAGTGTTAAGCTCGTTCCGTCAATTGTGATGGAGCCCTTTGGAATACAGTAGCTCGTCAATTCCTTTGTTAGCTCAATATCAATATAGACTGCGTTTGCAAATGGTCGCTTGCGCAATATTTTTCCTACTCCGTCCACATGTCCAGATACAAAATGACCACCGAAGCGTCCATTAGCTGACATAGCGCGCTCTAAATTTACCGGATCTCCAACTGCAAGCTGCTGTAAATTTGTTGCTCTCACTGTTTCAGGCATTACATCCATCGTTAGCTCCAATTCATTAAAACGTGTCACTGTTAAACAAACACCGTTGACCGCTATACTGTCCCCGAGCTTTACATCCTCTATCATTTTCTTTGAAACAACGGTTATTTCCATACTTTGTTTATCGCTTTGCAAGGTTTTAACTGCACCAATATCCTCAACAATACCTGTAAACATTTTTTCACCTACTTTTTTCATTCATTTGTTTAGTCGCTTTTGGAGTTATACCTGTCTGCTCCTCCTCTTTGAAATCAAAAATTTAATTTCCGTACAAACAAAAAACCCCTTAGATTAAAGGGGTTTGGGAGTTCATATAAATAAGACGTCAACAAATAAACCTCGTGGATACAAAATTTTTCCATAGGTTGTCATCTCATCGTTCTTCTCCCATCCAGACTGTAACTGTCGGTTTTGGATTTGCACCAAATCAGCTTTCGCTCACGGACTTTGAATTACTTCATCACCGCCGATTGGGAATTTCACCCTACCCCGAAGAACTACTGCTATTCAATTAGTTAGCTAAATAAATCAATTTCGCCTTGGCGTAAATACGTCCGAAAGCATTTTCTTCAGAGTGTGTCAAACACCTGCTGAGTGAAAATAAAAAAACTTCCCAGCTAAGCGATGGGAAGTAGTTTACAAAAAAGCGTACTCAAATAAACTTTATAAACTCAATTGAATTTAAAAAGCACACACTTTTACCCTTCTCCCATCCAGACTATAACTGTCGGTTTTGGATTTGCACCAAATCAGCTTTCGCTCACGGACTTTGAATTACTTCATCACCGCCGATTGGGAATTTCACCCTACCCTGAAGGATATTTTTATTTAGCTATTTCTTACGATAACACTATTTTATAATATTATCCAGATAATTGTTTATAAAATTTTCACTCTAATTAATTTCACATTTGCAAGTTTATTCTGTCGTTGTGTTTGTACATTCGCTACATAAAAACAGCCACCACCTTTGGTCATTAATAAAACCAAAGGCGTGACTGCTCAAAAGACAAATCAATTATGCCTCGGCATAATTGCGTCGGAAGTAGCTTAAATCCGCATTCATCTCAATCTCCTATAGAGGCGGGAGACTTCTGTAACTGCCGTTTCACTTACGTTACATAAAACAGTTGTAACTGCCGTTTCACTTACGTTACATAAAACACTTGCTGAAAGCAGTTAAATTTATACAGTCAAACTACCGTCAACAGAGACAACAGCACCAGCCATGAAGCTTGCTTTATCTGAAGCTAAGAATAGGACCGCTTCTGCTACTTCATCTGGTTCACCATGGCGACCCATACGTACGCGTGACATTTCTTCTGGTACGTATCCTGTTTTTTCAAGTGTTTCACCAACACTATGGAATAATGGTGTAACGATACCACCTGGACACACAGCATTAATGCGAATACCTTTATTTGCATACTCGATCGCGACCCCTTTTGTTAAACCGATTACTGCATGTTTACTTGCTGAGTATACAGCGATACTATGTTCTGGACGAATTCCTGCCGATGAGGCAGTATTTATAATCGACCCTTTACCCTGCTTTTCCATTACTGGAATAACATATTTCATACCAAGAAAAATACCTTTTACATTGATATCCATAAGACGATCGTATTCTTCCAATTCAACCGTTGTAAATGGTGCGAATTTTTGTATAATTCCTGCGTTATTGAAGAATACATCGATACGGCCATATGTGTTTACCGCTTGCTGTACATAATTCTGAACATCCTCTACTTTTGAAACATCCGATTTAACGAATATTCCTTCACCTCCATTTTGTTGAATTAGCTTTAGGGTTTCTTCTCCTGTTTTCTCGTTAAAATCAACTAACACGACTTTATAACCATTTTCAGCAAATTTAAGACTAGTTGCTCTTCCAATTCCACTACCCGATCCTGTAATAACTGCAATTCTATTTTTATTTGTCATATTATTTTCCTCTTTTCGCTTTTATATTTTATTCGTATTCACAAATATTTTCTTAATCGGTGGTCCTCTTTGCCTTGCCATGCTCATGGCCCTTAGTTTAATTTCATTTTCATGTAATCGTCATAATTACCATTAAAGATACTCGTGCCAGTTGGGGAAAGCTCCACCAATTTATGTGCTAGCTTATTAAGAAAATATCGATCATGTGAAATAAAGAAAAGTGTTCCCTCATAATTCAAAAGAGCCTGTTCTAATACTTCTTTACTAAATAAATCAAGGTGATTAGTTGGCTCGTCCATAATAAGCACGTTTGCTTTTTGCATTACGAGTTTCGATAAAGCTACTCGTGCCCTCTCACCTCCACTGAGGGTAGATATCTTTTTAAACACATCTTCACCAGAAAATAAGAAATTCCCTAAAACAGCTCGAACTCTAGCTTCTTCAATGTGCGGGAACATACTCCAGACCTCATGTAAAATGGTATTATTCGGGTGTAAGTTTGATTGCTCTTGATCGTAGTAACCTACCGTCACACCGTTCCCCCAATTGATAACACCACTATCTGGACTAATCTCCTTTAACAGCGTCTTTATTAGTGTTGATTTTCCAACACCATTTGGACCAATTAATGCAACCTTATCACCACGATGTAGCTGAAAATTAATATTTTTTAATAGCGGTTGTTGTTCGCATTCAGCCCTAAAGGAAACCGATAAATCTCGTACCTTTAACACTTCCTTATGAGAGTTTTTTTCCATTAAAAATCCCATCTGTGTGTGTTTTAAATCCTTTAGAGGTTTCTCAATTCGTTCTATTCTCTCAAGCTGTTTTCTTTTGTTTTTTGCACTTTTAGAAGAAGTAGCCATAGTAATATTGCGTTGTATATAGTCTTCCATTTTCGAAATTTTTTGCTGTTGCAGGACATATTTTTTTTCATGCAAGTTGCGAGTTTTTTCTTTACTTTCTACATATTTGGAATAATTCCCAACATATTTCCTGACTTCTGCTCGCTCTATCTCATAAATACCGTTAACAAGTGCATCTAAAAAATATCGATCATGCGAAATGAGAATAATGGAACCTTGGTATGAGCGTAAATACGCTTCAAGCCAATTTAATGTTGTTAAGTCCAAATGATTCGTCGGTTCATCTAACATTAGTAAATCTGGCTGTTCCAATAAAATTTTCGCTAATGCAAGTCGAGTTCTTTGTCCACCACTTAGCTGATGAATAGGGGTATTTTTGGATGTACTCCCAAAGCCCATGCCATTAAGAATACTGTTAATTTTAGCTTCCATTTCATAGCCACCATGCTGCATAAACCACTCTGATTTTATTGCATATCGCTCCATAATTTTTTCAAATTTTTCAGGATTGTCTTTGAACGTCGGTTCGCTCATCTTCTTTTCAAGCTCTCGAAGTTCTTTTTCAGCCTTAAGAAGGTCAGGTAACGCTTCTAACATTTCAGCCCAAATTGTATTGTCTAGCTTCAACCCACTGTCCTGACGTAAATAACCAATTTTAATACCTTTTCCGATGTAGAGCTCTCCATTATCATAAGGAAGGTCTCCCGCAATTATCTTTAGTAATGTTGATTTACCGGCACCATTAACACCAATGAGGCCAATTTTATCTCCTCGCTCAATTTTCATCGTTATATTTGAGAGAACTGGATCTCCCAAATAATTTTTACTAATTCCATTTAATTGAAGTATCATTTATTTAATCTCCTTATAGGTTTTGACCATCTCTATTGCAAAGCTAAAACGCTTAACAGATGAATGGACATATAAGGTTACACATCTCTTGTCACTCCTTTCAATTATGCCTCGGCATAATTGCGTCCGGAATCGGCTTTGTGCTTGCACAAAGAACTCCTTTCCGATTCCGTGACATCCGCCGGAGGCTTTAACTTCTTTCATCAGGTGTTTGGACACCTGATGAAAGAAGTTAAAACACAAAAAAGACGCCGAAAGAACGGCGCCTTAAAAGTGCGAAAAAAACCCTACAAACAAGGGAAAGATTTCTTATAACTCACAATAGAACATAAAAAAGCGCCGTACAGAACCGGCGCCACAATGCGTAATTATATTTATACAAGTTCATCTAAAATTAATGACTACAATTGTTAAAATAAGAAGGCAAAAGCTTCCGGAATCTGTTTTCGATATGAAATTTGCTTAAAAAAGGACAGACTTCTCCCTTTGACAGCAAATCTCCCACCAAGCATGTAAGATTTTACCTCTTTTTCTACTAAGCCTTTTGCGAATACAGTTTCCATCACTTTTACCTCCTTTCGAATTTAGTATCTACTAATCTATCACAAAACGTTAAAGAACACAAATCCCTTAATTGCCTAAGTTTCCGTCATTATACCCCCACTCAGTAACTAAGGGCGAGACATCAGAAACTAAGAAAATATAGGTAGGCTCAATCTCAAATGGCTGCACCGCTCGTTTCATTGGCGTCTCTTAGCCAAATGTTTTGTTTTTGTAACTGAGAAATCAATGATTCGAGGATTTCGGGAAGAACCCACAGAAGAAATTAAAGCCCCTTTACCTAAAAAAATATTTACCCATTTGTAAAAAAATTATTGATCTAGTGTTATTTATAATACGTTGTTTCATATTCTGTATAATCATGTCATTATTTTAAAAAAGCCAGTAACATTATCAAGAAAAAAACGTCTTTACAACTAGATGATTAAAGGAGAAAGTTTGTCATGAAATATATTATCTTTGATTTTGATGGGACACTGGCAGATTCTACAGCAGTGTTTGCATCAGCTTGGAATACGATTGCGCAAAAATATAAATTTAAAGGAATAGAGTTAAAGGAAATCGAATCATTAAAAAAATTATCTATAGCGGAGCGCAGTAAATTATTCGACTTCCCTATGTATAAATTGCCCATGATTTTACCACAGTTTTATCGCTTGTATCGCCAGTCATTAAACGATGTTCATCTTTATGATGGTATTAAAGAAGTTCTTATGGAAATTGATAAAAAAGGCTATAAAATCCTTATTATTTCCTCCAATTCACAGGAGAACATTTTAGAATTCCTAAAATTGAACAACATTCACTGTGTGTCAAAGGTTCTTTCTTCAACCCGTATTTTCGGAAAAGATAAAGTGATAAAAAAATTTTTAAAGGACTCAGGCATTACACCTTCAGAAGTGTTTTACATTGGTGATGAGCAAAGAGATATTGTAGCCTGCAAGAAAGTGGGCGTGCCCATTATTTGGGTTAGTTGGGGATATGACGCTATTGAAGTTATACAACAAGAGGAACCCGAATACAAAGTTACTACGCCACAAGAAATTTTAAATATCATATAAACTGAAGAGGATCATAGCGATTAAAAAATTGCTATGATCCTCTTGGTGTTATTGAATATGTGTAATGAAATACAGTATCGCTCTGCAAAACAGGAGGGTGATTTCCGACTATTTTTTCGAGAAGAAAATAAAATGTCATAGGTACTTCTCTACCAAGCATTAATCTTTCTGCTGTCCCAACAAAAAAAGACACCTTTGTAAGTGTCTATAAAAAAATACTATGTTTTTTTCAAAACTGCTACATATTTTTCTGCTGTTCTTATCTCAATTGTAAGAGAATTTTTACTATAGTTAGCTTTAATTAAAAATGGCACGTCGGCTATATTTTGAAATCTAAAATCTAAGCCACCATAAGAAACAGTAGCGTCTCTTCCTTTTGGAACATACCCAACATCTAATGAATGGTGATGACGTTCTACAAATTTTACTGGTATTTGATCAACTGCGTTAAATAAGGTTGAAGACGTTTGACAGATACCTCCCCCAATGCCCATCACCACCTTTTTGTTGATGATTTCCGGAGCAGGCTGATAACCATTCACTTCGTCCCTAGGCCCAACAACTGTATTAAAGGAGAAATTATCTCCACTTCCAACGATAACATTATTAATTGCCTTTGCAGAAAGTTCAATATTTTTATTTCTTCCTACATCATGGGTATTAAAGTAAGTTGTATAGGATGCAACAACTACGTCTTCTAAATAAGGAATATCTTCAAAATAATACCCACTTTCTGTAACATAAAGAGGCATTTCCACTTTTCCTCCGGTCGCTGATGCTTCTAATATTCTTTCTACTAATTCACTTTCTTTTAAAACAATTAAAGGACTACCTTTAATTACTTTTCCTTGATCGTCCAGCTTATCGAGTATCATACGCTTATCATAACCTGCTGTTTTTTCATTCCCTCTTGCTAAATCTTTTGCTAATTGCTCAATTTGTTTTGTATACGATTGTCTATTACTTTCATAGTCCATTTCTTTCGGTGAAATTGTTTGTATAATAGCTTTTGTTGAAGGGTCCACAATTTCAACAACGACTGGCTCCATTTGTTGTTGTTCAGAGGTAACAGGCTTTTTTACATCCTCAGCTTTTTGCTTTGACTCTTGAATTCGTTGTTCTTGTTTTTTCTCATCCTCAGACTTCCCCTGACAGCCAACTAGCCCAATAGAACAAATAATACATAGCGTGGTCATCCACTTCTTTTTCAAATAAAACACCTACCCTATCTTCATACTACAGAGACATCTTATTCGTGTATTGCTGATAGTGTGTTTCATTTCATCATTTTTATTTGTTTATAAAATGAAAACACTCTACAAAGTTGAGCGTTTTTGTAGAGTGTTGAAGGGAATTTTTTATTTAGCATATTTCACTTGAAACCTATAGATCAATACTATATAAATCCAATCGTAAATAAAGATTGCAAGCGAAATAATAGTAATCAATGGTGTTCTAAAATACAGATAGAAGCAAACTGCTGCTAATGCAGTACCTACCATTTTACAAACAGCTATGCCCATTGATTGTCCACTTAAGTTGCCTCTTTGTATGAATAAGGCGATAAAAAGCCCCGACATCATCAGATTTTGGAAAAATGCGGCATATACGCCTGCATTATCTTTGAATTCATGCATCATCGCTAAAATCGTGAAAAAGCTTACTATGAGTGTTATGAAAAAAGAAGAGTAAAATACCTTTCTCGAAATAATTTTTTTATACTCCTTATAACCATAAAGTAAAAATTGCATCAGAATGAAGATATCCAAAAGAAACCACAGGAAAGTAAGGATCCTATGTAAGTCATTTAGCGGATACATAAATGAAAAAATAAATTCCCATGAAATATTGGCACAAATTGCAGCCATGGGCATCCCATATCTCTTATCCCTTATTCCTTGTTTGATGATTAATATATATGTAATAATCCAAAAAAACCACATGCCTAATTGTGAGATCAGTATGAATTTTTCTTGATTCATATTTACAAACTCCTTCCCTATAATTCTCATTCTTCGATACTATATGTGAAGAAATCTATTGTTTATGTCAAAAGAATTAAGGAAAAACTCAAGGCTCTCAAAAATCTTAATAGTAAGCGCCTATACATTCATTAACCAATCATATATAGTAAGACGAGGTGATAATATGAAAACTAAAATTTATTTTGATAACGAACAATTTATCGCAGGCACTACCTTAAAGGATGACATCGAGCTAGAACATAATAATATGGCACTCCATACATGTGTGAATGAGGCAGATGTGCTAGAAAATCGAAAAAAATTAGCAGCTACTTTACATTGTGACTTAAATAATTTTATTTGCACTCAGCAAACACATAGTGCTAATTTTCATAAAGTCACGCCTACTGATAAAGGACGCGGCGCTGAGCAAATAGACGATGCCATTAGTAATACAGATGCACTTTATACATTTGAGTCGAATTTACTTTTATGTAGTTTTACAGCGGATTGCGTCCCTGTCATTTTTTATAATGAAGTCAATGGCCTTATTGGCGTGGTGCATTCAGGCTGGCAAGGCACAGTCAAGGAAGTCACATCAAAGCTTTTCCAACATTTGATGGAGCATGAGCAATGTAATCCACACGATTTTCACGTACAAATCGGTATGGCACTTAGTCAGCAAAAATTTGAAGTGGATGCAGATGTTTATGAAAAATTCCACAACCTAGGCTATGCTGAGGACTTTATGTATTACAATACACAAACAAATAAATATCATATCGATAATCAGCAAACTGTCAAAAAACAATGTGAACTTGCAGGTATTCCTCCTGAGCAGATATTGATTGATTCAACGTGCACATTCCTCAGCCCAGATGGTTTTTCCTACCGTCAAGATAAACAAGCTGGCAGACATTTAAGCTTTATTATGCGAAAAGATTAATAGTTAAAAGGGACAATCCAATTATGAATGGATTGTCCCTTTTGTAGTATTGAAAAACAGAATGGTTAAGGAAAGTCGCTCATTTAATCACTATGAATTAGAGTGATATGGCAGAGGATATATGCTATGTGTCATTGGTTGTCCTCAGAAGTTTTGCTCTGTACGAAAGCGAAGTGCCAGTACAAATGTTTTATCTGCGCGAAAGCGAAGCGCCAGCGATAAAGCGCCCTATCGGAACGGAAATCCCCCCTCGTTCTACAGAAGGATTTTTATAACAAAAGTATAAAGGATGCATCTCATAGTAGAGACACACCCTTTTAACATTTCACTATTTATTTACGGAACGATCTTTTCCAATTCTAAACACATAATAGCTGACGGAAACAAGAGCTAAGAAAATAATTCCTACAATGAGAGAAACTCTAGTATCATCATTAATCCACATACCGATTAGCACCATCACTAAAAAGGCAATCGTTATATAGTTTGTAAAAGGTGCAAGAGGTGTTTTAAATGGGTGCTTCGACAGTTGTTCACCCTTTATTTTTCTAAATCGTATTTGACTTATTAAAATAACAAACCAAGGAATCATCCCCGGTAATACACTCGCACTATATACATATACAAATAAATTCTTCGGTGCAATATAGCTTAGAATAACACCTATGACCAAACCAATTAGCACGCCTGCTGTGCCAAATATCGGAACACCATTACTAGAAAGCTTTGCAAAAAATTTAGGTGCTTGCCCATTCATGGCAAGCGTATACAGCATACGTCCTGCACTATAAATTCCACTATTACAGCCTGACATTGCGGCTGTAATAACAACAAAATTTATAATTCCTGCCGCAGCGGTAATTCCAACCTTTGCAAAAGTTGCAACAAATGGGCTACCAATCGTTCCTAATTCATCCCACGGATAAACTGTTACAATGACAAAGATAGCACCGATATAAAATATTAAAATACGCCAAATAATACTTTGAATCGCATTCGTAATAGTTTTTTGAGGATTTTTCGCTTCTCCAGCTGTAATCCCAATAAGCTCAACACCTTGATAGGCTGCAACTACTAATGATAAAGCAAAGAAGAAACCTGTCCACCCACCTGTAAAGAAGCCTCCATGATTCCAAAGGTTCGATAATCCGATTGCCACGCCTCCATTACCAATCCCAAAGAAAATAAGACCAAAGCCTGCAATAATCATTAAAACAATCGTTACAATTTTAATCATGGCAAACCAAAACTCAAATTCTCCAAAAGTTTTAACAGAAATAAAGTTGGCCACACCTAAAATCACCATTGCAATTAATCCTGGAATCCATGCTGGTAAATCAGGATACCAGTATTGCATATATGTTCCTACTGCTATAATCTCTGACATCCCAACAATAACCCACTGGAACCAGTTACTCCACGCCGTTAAATAACCGGCTAATGGGTGTATATATTTATAGCCAAACGTTGCAAAGGAACCTGTACTTGGCTCCATATAAAGCATTTCTCCCATTGCACGCATAATGAAAAAAATAAAAATACCTGCTATAGCATATGCAAGGAGCACAGAAGGTCCTGTCCACTGAATGGCGCTAGCTGAGCCCATAAACAAGCCCACGCCGATAGTACCTCCAAGAGCAATCATTTGAATATGCCGGGCATCTAGTCCCCTTTTTAATTCTTTATTCGCCACTAAGCTACGCCTCTTTCTGAAGTTCTTTCTACGATGAATTATCTTATAATAATAATCAATTCTTTCGAAAAATACAATTGTATTTTTAGGAAAAACACGATTATGGCAGTAATAAGATTAGGATTCTGAGCGTTTTGGAGCTCTAACCATCATTTTGAATGTTCTATCCGTCACTACGGCGGTTATTATAATTGAATTAACTGTTGAAGCTACAATTTTTATCTTACTTAACCGTAAACAGATTGGCCTACAGAAAAAGCCTATTTTTTTACGTAAAAAAAAACTCTATTCCATCATGTAACGATGAATGGAATAGAGTCTACTTTGTTACTGTAATAACGTTTGTTCTTGGAGCTTTGCTGAGAAATATTTGCGTGCATCTGCCGTTAGAATTTGCAGCAGAATAACCTCTTCTTGACGTGCGAATTCTACAAACATTCCGCTTAAATTTTCATAAACATATTTGATTTTAAAGCCGCTATCTAAATAATGATCCACTTTTTTTATTTCCTCTGCGCTTTGTTGATGTTCTGACATGCTATCACTCCACCTTTCCGTTAATCAACCTCTTGATATTCTGTTAGGTGTTTAATATTATTCAGCACCTTTTATATCTACCAGTGGATTTGGTTGTTCAACGACATCATTCTCATCTGGAACAACAGTTGGAGCAGGCGCTTGTTGCTGTCCAAATAGTTCATCCAAATTGTGACCAGCAGTAATTCCTAAATATTTTGCATCACTTGGATCTTCTAGCTCAGCTTGAGGGTATTTTTTGAACCACCAATACTTCGCTAATATATAATATACAAGTGCCCCTACAAAAAAACCTACTAATGAAGAATAAGTGGAGAAAATATTTGCCACTGCACCACCGATAACCCACGCGATTAAACCAGCAATGTTAAAGCCATTCCAATATTTAAATTGACCCTCTAATTCATAAAGTCCTTTTACATGCACGCGACGTTTACGGATTAAATAATAATCAGCAAATAATATTCCAACGATTGCTGTTAAAATTCCCCCGATAATTAAAAGTGCATTGACTAACACATCAAATAAACTCCAAGGCTGTGCTAGAATACCAATTATTCCTGCAATAACAACCCCAACCCAAAACGGCACTTTGGGGCCACCGATATTTGAGAAGATTGTTGCCGCCGGGATAACATTTGCGGAAGTGTTCGTTGACCATTGTGCTAATACAATCATTAACAATAAAATACCTAAAATAAAACCACTTGCACTTTGCTGTAAAGCATTAATAGGATCAGCAGAGGCAACAGCCATATAACACACAGCACCAATTGTCACAATGAAGGTATTAGTAATCGGCATGACGATTAATGAGCCAACTAGCTGTGTTTTATTGCGTTTGAACCAATTGCGTTCATTTTTTGGTGCTTTAAAGAAGCGTGAAAGTGAAGGCATGTCGGCTGCTAGTGTCGACCAGAATCCCATATTTGCCATAATTACTACCATAAATGCAGTGAAGGCTGTAAATCCTGCTGTAGGCGATTCCACCCACGTCCAAATGTTTTTCCCTTGAGCTACTGCATTGTCTGCCAGTGTATAATACATCCAGCAGGAAATTAAAATAATAACTGGCGCTGCCAAATCTGCAAAACGTTCAATAGATTTAATCCCTAGTGATGTATTAAATAATTGAAGTGCTGCAAAGACAATAAAACAGATAAACCAATTATCAAAATTAAAAAGTAAATTCAAAATGCCGTTTATTGCTAATGCTCCAAAATAAGTATTCAGACCGAACCAACAGGCAGCCGTTACACCCCGGACAAGTGACGGGATATGTGTTCCAAATGTACCGAACGGAGCACGCATATATACTGGGAAAGATAAGCCATGTTCAATGCCTATATCACCAATTAACGTCATCAATACACCAATTAGACAAGAGCCGATCAACGTTGCTAAAATCACCATTGGCAATGGCAAGTTTATGATAGCTGAGCCACCGATTGCAAAAGCTGCTAATACAATTGCCATTCCTATCCAAATTAATGCAAAACCAAATGTTCCAATATTTCTTTGTTGATGTGTAACTGGAAGT
>Ga0102589_1003744_pt1 | contig 15308 bp, 14 predicted proteins | sample AraplaMF_Col_mLB_FD_76858 | JGI IMG/M metagenome (GOLD analysis project Ga0102589, IMG submission 76858) | Arabidopsis root microbial communities from the University of North Carolina, USA - plate scrape MF_Col_mLB | ecosystem: Host-associated > Plants > Roots > Endosphere | place: USA... | reverse complement strand
CCGTACTCCAAGTTACAATTGGAGGTTATGAATGCATATGCTTTGCTTTGTGAAAAACAGGGACGCATTGGCGAAGCCATTGATTTGTACCAAAAGTCGAAGCACTATGCTTTACAAAATAATGATTTATCTATGCTTCAAACAATCTACAACTCATTGGTGAAGCTAATAGAAGAGCAAGGGAATAAACTTATATTGTGCTCGATTCAAAAGGAATATATTAACATTTTACTAGAAATGCAAAGGGAAAATTATACTCATTTATTATTTGAGATGGAATATAATGACCAGAAAAAACATTATGAAAAAACTTCTTTCATTGATCCATTAACGAATATTTATAACCGACGTTATTTTGATGAGAATGCAGAAAAAATGCTGAAGAAAGCTTCGGTAGGAAATCAGCAATTAGCATTAATGATGATTGATTTAGACCATTTTAAAGAAATTAATGATACAAATGGTCATTTATTTGGTGATGATGCTTTAACGATTACTGCAACTACATTAAAGGATTATTTTCAATCATTTCAGTCGATCGTTGCTCGTTTCGGCGGAGATGAGTTTATTGTTCTTAGTCAATTACCAGATGGTGAATCAATTCAAACGATAACGGAAAATCTCTATCAAACATTAAATTCTCTGTCCTTAACAATGAATGATGAGACCGTTCAACTGGAATTTAGTATTGGCGTAAGTACGAATAAACAAGGCGAGATTGCCACTGTCGAGGAGCTGATCCATCATGCGGATACAGCACTATATACGTCTAAGCGTAATGGTCGTAACCAAATCACTGTTTTTAATCAATATAGTGGTGCGGGGAATCATAATTAAACAAGTCAGATGACGGGTACTGGCGTGTAAGTGCAAATATTTAGTATCAATCAAAAAGGATCTGCTTCATTCCAACTTATAGTCGTTGGAGTTTCGCAGATTCTTTTCGTTTGAAAAAAATTATTAAAAAAGTGAATCGGAAATGAAGCGGCGTCCGTCAGTAGTTTAGAAAGAAGGTGAGGACAACGATGAATATCGAAGAAATTATTGCAGAGCACAGTGACTATTTACTAAAGGTTGCTTATTTATATGTGAAAAATGAAGCAACAGCTGAGGACATTGTGCAGGATGTGTTTATCGCCTTTTATCAAAAGCAAGAGCAATTTCGTCAAGAAGCATCATTACGTACATATTTAGTGAAAATGACGGTCAATCGAAGCCATGATTATTTGCGTAGCTGGAAAAGTAAACGACTGACACTATTTGAAAAAATAACAGGACGTACGACAGCAGTCACGCCTGAAAAAGAATATCTTGCTAAGTCCACAAAACGAGAGCTAGTAGAAGCTTTGTTTACATTGTCCGTGGCTTATAGGGAAGTGCTGATTCTCTACTATTTTGAGGATATGACGACAGTGGAAATTGCACAGCTCGTATGTTGTCCAGAAGCAACAATACGTACAAGATTACAGCGTGCTAGAAAGCAACTTGCAACAGCAATCGGTGATTATGATTGGGAGGTGTTACGCCATGAATCAATTTAAAGAAGATGTGCTACAAGAACTTCGAGATATTAAGCTTACAGATGAGAAAAAACAGGCAATTGCCCAGAAAGCACGTAGTAAAACGAAACAAAGAAAAAGCAGTCCGTGGCAATATCGTGTAGTGCTTGCAACGTTTACGATGTTGGCTATTAGTTTTAGTTTTTTATTATCTCAGAATAAACATTCAGGAAGTCATCAGGCAGCTAGTTTACAGCAAGAAGCGGATTCATGGAGCCTGTGGTCAATTTTACAAAACGATATAGTAAAAGGTATATTAATTTTTAGCTTTATGGTAGGGCTTGCTTTTTTAGTTAAATGGGTGTTAATAAAGAAAGGCTTTGGCTTACCGGTGTGCATTGAATGTGGGGAAACTTGGTCAGAGAAGCAAGCTAGAAAAATGTACCGGAAAAATGGACAACTTGAATGTCCTTATTGTGGGAAAAAACAATATCGCACAAAAAAATCAATGAATATGGGTGGTATTTTAGCGTTCCCGATTCCTCTTATGGCTTTAATGCATTCGATTTTTGATAATATTTCTATCGGGACGATTTTCTTTATGGCTGGTGTTCTTATTTATTATCGATTACTCGCACCATATGTATTTGATTTACAAGAAGATGATCCTATCAACGATCCGCTTTGGTAATTTGTAAAGAAAAATTGCTAGCTCTTATCACAAATGTGGAGGCAATATAGCTTGAATAAGAGTAGTACTATTAATACGTAGTAACGACTTTTCGAGCAGCTATTATCCCAAAGAGCAAAGGCTCAATGGTTATTCGCAATCGGATTCGGACTCGCACAGAGGTGCTTTATTAAATGAAGTAACGATATGAAAAGCCCTTCCTAATTACTCGGCTATCGAGCGATTAGGAAGGGCTTTGACTATTCTTATTCTTGAAACAATTCAATAACCACGTTCGCGAAACATTAAATTAAACTTTCTGTTTATCAATCTCCTGGTCTTGCGCCGGTTGTTCGGCTTGTGTCGGTTGCTCTGATTGTTCCGATTGTTCTGATTGTTCCGATTGTTCCTCCGACTGCTCTTTCTTCAATCCCATTCTTTTACGAATAAAGCCCCAAATCGCACCGACAGCCAGCACAATTATGATCCCGAACTTCTTCAATAGAGGGAGGAGTATAGCAAAAAAGCCCGCTTTTTTGGCTACCGCCAGACCCGCGCCTCCGAGAATTAATCCTGTTAAGCCGAATTCAGCTACCTTATCGGTTTTTTTGTCAAAATCCTCATACCGCTGACCTTGTTTTAAGCTAAACTGCTTTAGGATCTTGTTGTTAAACACTATTCTATCGGCCTGCAAATTCGCCGGATCTGAGACGAGTATCGCTGAGATATAGCCTTGGCGGGATAGAATTCGCACATTGTAATTAATAACACCGTTGTTCTGATTATCATGCGCCAATAAAGACCACGACAAACTATGTAATTCGTTATCGTAAAATGGAGCAACATCCCATTTGTCAACGAATAATTGATTTTCAGGGCTTAACTCCTTATTCATTTCTTCCGTGCCTTCTTTATAGCTTTCTAGCAAGGCGTCAGCATCGATTTCCGCTTTCTCGTCGTCTTTTATATGTCCAGATTCCTCATATTCGAAATAAACGGCCCAAGTCTGATTCTCATCCTTTGGGAAAACCACGCCGATTTCTGACCCGCTAGGTTCCATTCCACCCTGCTTTAGATACTTTTTCGTATCTTCGGCATTAAGAAAAACAAAATCACTGCCTAACTCCAGTTCCGCTAAATCGGTACCTACGTCAACTTTCTGTCCACCTTCTACCCAATTTAGCTCTTCTTCGGCGAATGCAGGTACCGCACACACCATCATAATTAAAGTCATAACAGTTACTGATTTTAATAGTTTTGCAATCCACGATTTCAAAATAACTTCCTCCCAAAAATCATATGTTCTTATGCTGCGGACGACTTGTCCTTCTTCCCTTTAAATAAATGCATGCATACTAGGACAGCGCCTATACCTGCAAGAGCAATTTCGACAAAGGTTTCGCCTCCGCCAAAAATGTCGCTAAAAACGGTAAATAATTTGAATTGTAGGCCGAATTGCGGCAGTATAAATGCACCTAACCCTAAAATTAAAAATATGATACCAGTACGTAACATAACTTCCCTCCTTAATAATGGAAAAATACTCAAGTATATTACCATATGAACCAAAATGTTACAATGTAGATTCTTCCAAATGAAAAAACGTAGGCACAATTTCTGCGTTTGCTCGTTCGCGTTTGGAGACTAAGATACCTATTCTTCATTTTCAAGATACGGGTCTTTTTCCGAACAGATTTAATCCAAATAGACTAATTACAGTCAAAAAACCAACATTAATTGTAGAATATTAACGAATCATACATTCAAGTTACGTATGTGACTGAGCATATTTATACATTTTTATGGAATTTAATTAGTTTTTTCTGGATAGTATGGTTTTCTTAGTTAATCAAATATCTCATTGATGTAAGAGGACGATCCTATGAAGAAAATGCTAGTTAACTATAATAATTTCTTTTTTTATAGCAATTTTTCGAAATAGATTGACAACAGTTTTCATTTGCATTATCTTTGTGTTAACTTATTTACACCATGAGTTAACGTACAAAGGGAGGCAATTTAGTTTGAAAAAGAGTAGTACATATAATTATGTGTTAGCGGCATTTGGTGCAGCGATTATTGCTGTTCTTGCGCAAGTAACGATACCGTTACCACTTATTCCAATAACAGGACAAACATTAGCAGTAGGGTTAGTCGTAACGATTTTAGGAACAAGACTTGGAACATTGTCAGTATTGATTTATATTTTGCTTGGAGCGGCAGGTCTTCCAGTATTTAGTGGTATGTCAGGAGGATTTTTGATTTTAGTTGGGCCTACAGGTGGCTATATAGTCGGATTCCTTGTCACAGCAATTATTATGGGCTTATATTTAGATAAATTCGGTATTACAATTTTCCAAGCTATTACTGCGAACATAATTGGGATGGTTGTGACATTGGCATTTGGAACGACTTGGTTAAAAATCGTTGGAGATTTAACTTGGACAGCTGCATTTATGGGTGGTGCGGCACCGTTTATTATAGTAGGTATTGTGAAAGCCGTTATGGCAGGATGGTTTGGCGTAATTGTTCGTCGTCGCCTAGAGCGAGCACATTTAATTTCTTTCAACGTGGCCCAAACTCCCGCTGGACAGAGGAACGCAGTCTAAGAACGCCACGTCGTGTGGCAATTTATCTGTGCGACAGCGCCACAAGACTGAGTGACCAACATCATGTTGCTGCCGCTGCGTTAGCACTACGCTTTCGCACAAAAAACATCATGTTGCTGCCGCTACGTTAGCACTACGCTTTCGCACAAAAAATATCTGTTGGCCCAATGCCTCCGGCCGATTCCGGACGCAATTATACCGGGGCATAATTAATTAAAAGCGATTGTATAGGAGGAATTGTTTTGGCAACGTTATGGACAGGTGGAAAAATTTACACGATGGCACAAGTTGGCGAAACAGTTGAAGCAGTCCTTGTAGAAGATGGAAAAATTGTGGCGACAGGCTCAGTAGAGAGCTTGTCGCCACAAGCTACTTCTATTCAATATTTACAAGGAAATGTGATGTATCCAGGCTTTGTCGATAGTCATTTACATATGATTGGCTACGGGGAGAAATTAAAGCATCTTAATGTATCGAACGTTAGAAGTAAGGACGAGCTACTAGCTATTATTCGTGAAAGGATGCTGGGAGCTCCTGCAGATCAATGGGTGATCGCGATAGGGCTTAATGAGACACAATTTGAAGTTCCTATTTTCCCGACATTAGCGGAACTCGATGCTCTAGGGGAAGCAAATTTAATAATTAAACGTAGTTGCCATCATTTAATTTTGGCAAATTCCAAAGCAATGGCATTTGCAGGAATAACAAACGATACACCATCACCAGAAGGTGGCGTCATTGAAAAAGTAGATGGTCAGCTAACAGGTGTATTAAAGGATGCAGCTTTGTATATGATTGTTAACCATATGCCGCATATTACGCCCGAATATATCGAGGATGCGCTTGAGAAGGCGGTAATATCTTTGCAATCATATGGCTTAGTCGGTGGGCATTCGGAGGATTTAAGCTATTACGGGCCACCGTTTCAACCTATACATGCTTTTCGAAAGATTGTCGAGGCAAGGAAAACGTTTAAAGTTCATTTATTACAACACCACACTGTATTTGAGGAAGTTGCCATGATGGAAGAAACATCTTCTCCGTTTATCGAGTTTGGTGCAATGAAGATCTTTATAGATGGTGCCTTTGGAGGACGTACTGCAGCCTTGCGAGAACCATACTATGATGAGCCAGGCAATTGCGGTATGCTTGTCCATTCAACAAAACAATTAGAGCAATATGTTCAACTTGCACGTCAACATGGACAAACAGTGGCAGTGCATGCCATTGGAGACTTAGCCATTGAAACAATTTTAAACGTATTTGCCACTTATCCTCCGCGGGAAGGTCAATTAGATCGTGTTATTCATTGTAGCTTAGTGGATGAAGCGATAGTAGAAAAACTTGCAGCGTTGCCTGTTGCCGTGGATATGCAGCCACAATTTGTGCAGGGCGAGTATGCGGCAGAGCTTGCTAGGCTAGGGGAAGAACGAGCAAAAGGCTTGCACCCGTTAAAATCGCTACTTGATCGTGGATTAATCGTTGCAGGTGGCAGTGATGCCCCGATTGAAGTGCCAAATCCTTTATATGGTATATACGCTGCAGTCACAAGGCGTAATTTTGGAGAATCTCATAACGGCTATGGGCCAAAAGAGAAAATATCACGTTTTGAAGCAGTGCGACTCTATACTGTAGGAGCTGCACAAATAATAGCCCAAGACCATATTCGAGGTAAGATTGAAGAAGGCTATACAGCAGATTTCACTGTTTTAGAAGAGGATATTTTTACGATAGCTATTGAAAACTTACCACATGTAAAAGTTGCATATACGGTTGTGGATGGCCGTATCGTTTATGAAAAGCGCTGTAAAGAATAAACTTTACAGCGTTTTTTCATTTAACAAAAGGCTGTTTTCTCAAAGATTGTTGTTTCTAGTTTCGCTATCTTCTTTAACTAAAGCACTCCGTTAATTTAAGTACTTTTCTTCACAATCTCAATTTACTCTTTTTAAATCTGCCTCTTCTATTGAATCACCAGTAACCTCAAAGAATAGTTCTTTATTATTGTCCAATTCAATTGTAGTTTTTTTATTTATTGGTATTAGATTGTCATTATTTTTGGTGTTGTTATTTATTAAAATTGATACTTCCATTGTAGTCTCGCCATCTAACTCGATGTCTTCCGCAAGAAATTCAAAGCTAAGTGAATCACGTTTTTTAATTTTAGAACCGTCGGCATTAATACCTGTTGGTGAGTATTCTAATATATTTACTTCCACTCCGTAGATATCAAAATTAGCATTGTTTTTTATATTAATAATCATATTTTCATTGTTCGGTTTTGGAGTCCCTGCACAAGCAGATAAAATAAGTAATAATAAAAAAGTTATTGATAAGAACAAAATTCTTCTCATTTGCCACCTCCGTGTCTGCTATTCATTTTAAACGAAATGAAATGGAATTTGTTCCCTAATATTCTTATTGAACTAACCCGCTCCGTTAGTTGAAAAGCAAAAGTCTTTACGAAAACAGCCTAATAAAAAGAAGTTACTGTCTTTCCGATAAATTTTCCACTTGATGCTCTAGTGTTTTCACCCGTGTTGTTAAATCGTCTACTTTTTGTTGAAGTGTTTCTTCAGGAGGTAGAGGAGCTGTCGATTTCATTTTTTTAATCATATTAATCATCACGAAAAATATGGCGAGAAAACTTACAAGAAGTACAGTTGTACTAATAAGATCTCTAAAGTTAAAAATCGTATGTATCATAATTATTAGCCCCCTTAAATTGTATCGATTTTATTATTTACTGAGTGACATACAAAAAAGTTTCAAAAAATTTTTTTGACACTACTATAAATAAAGAAATCTTATCATTTTTCGTCGCATATTATATGGGACAAATTGTATTTCAAGAGCTAAGAGTAATTTAACTTAAATGGCTTTACATATCCTGTAAGAAAGAGCTTGTAAAAATCGAAAGATGTTTAAGATAGGGGATACGATAGGTATGACTGGGGTGAGTAAATGCACAAAACGGGACAAGTAATGCGCCAAGCCGTCTACAATATTTATAAGTATCGCTTTGATTATATACAGGTTTTCGCACTGATTAAATTATTTCAGTTTTTATTCTTTGTTCCAGTAACAGCTATCGTATTTAAGCTAATGCTACGAGTCACTGGGTACACACAAATAACTGATCAAAATATTCAAAGTTTTGTGGGGCATCCCTTTGTCATCTTGATGCTCATTCTTTTGATAATGCTCATTTTGCTATTTATTTATTATGAAATGGGCTTTCTTTTTATAATGGCCTATCATCAACAAAAAGGTTCTCGCTATCGATTTCTACACATATGGCAGCAGCTCAATCGTAAGGTGTTTTCCTTTTTTAGTATACAAGTCATTTTTTTAATTATTTATATTGCACTTTTATTGCCATTAGTTTCATTTATATTTCCGCTAACGGTCACACAAGTCTTTTCGCTTCCACATTTTTTGACAGATGAAATCATGAGCAGTCGTTTGGGTCGTTTACTTTATGTTGCTGTTGTCATTGTTTTAATAATAATGGGGATACGTAGCATTTTGGCATTGCCGATATTTACAATCCAGCCAAAAATATCTTTATTTCGTTCATTCATCCAGAGCTGGCGCTTTTCAACAAGGGGCTTGTTTGAACTCATCGGAATACTAGCAATGCTTGTTTCGGTTCATTTACTTATAATGCTTGGAATTATGCTTATAAGCGCCTTGCCACTATATATTTTGGAGCGTTTGATACCGAGCACAGCACTTGTCACAGCGGCGATTACGCTTGCTTTTTTAGAAATTGTCTTTGTAGTGTTATTTAGTTTACTGCAAGCAATGTTTTCACAAATAATGGTGGCGATTACCTATAATACGCCTATTTTAGGCAGATCACGATTTACACCGAAATTTAGAAAAAGAAACTATAAACCGTTAACTTTCATCATTTTGCTTGTTTTCATCGCATTAAGTGTGATGAATGTTATTTCATTAGAGAAAAGTGTCTATGCACCAGATACAAAAATAATTGCACATCGTGGTTACACGAAGGGGAATGTGGAAAATACGATCAGCGGCCTCGTCAGTGCAGCAAGTTCTGGTGCAGATTTAATCGAGATCGATATTCAACAAACCGTTGATGGACAATTCGTAGTATTTCATGATCAAACATTAAGAAGACTCACAGGTAAAAATGGTGTTATCGCCAATATGACGCTCGGTGAATTGAAGACGTTAACAATTTATGCTAATGGCTTTAGCGACAAAATTTCATCATTAGATGATTTTATTGAAATAGCAAAAGCCCTAAATGTTTCCTTATTAATTGAACTAAAAGTACATGGTAAAGAAACGGAAGACGTATTGCCCAAGCTAGTAAAAAAACTAAAGGCATACAAAGTTCTCGATAAGTATTATGTCCAATCATCAGATCCACAAATGATGTCACAAATAAAAAAACTGGCGCCGAACTTACGTGTTGGAATTGTTTATGCATTAAATATTGGACCGATGGATGAAACTGTTGATTTTATTTCACTAGAGGAAGCATGGGTTACAGACCAGTTAATCTCAGAGATGAAGCAGCAAAAAATCGACTTGTTCGTATGGACACTGAATAATGACCAATCATTATATGACTTTATTCGGAAAGATGTCAATGGAGTCATTACCGATCTCCCAGATTCGGCTATGAATATACGAACAAAACAAACTGAGCGTGAATACTTTTTACAGCGTATACTAAACCTATTTCAATTCATGTTTTAAATCTAGATGGGAAAATAAAACATGTAACACGTGAATAAATGGAATACCCGCGCGAGGCAAGGAAATACCTGCGGAAGGTGAGCGAACACCTGCGCAAAGCAAGGGAATATCCGCAAATCGATGCAAACAGTATAAGTGAAAGCCGAGATTCTTAATCATAAAAGAATCTCGGCTTTTTAGGGGAATGCTAAATAATATTGGCAATGTTGTAACCTTTTTCTTTTATAACCGACAACTACTATGAATTCGTGAAATGAAGGAGATGCTTTTTTATGAAAATGACGAAAGTCGTACCATTTGCCATGTCAGCATTATTAATCGGGGGCGCTGTAGTAGCTCCAACCGCATCAGCAAACGAAGGAGAAGCCGTTGTGACGAATGCTACTGATAATAATGAGCAAAATCCACAAGTTCAACCTATTTTTATTAAAGTAGCCGGAACAATTGAGAGTGTTGAAAAACGTGAGGATGCAACTTATTACACTGTGAAAGAAGACGAAAATATAAATGTTTTTGTCGTAAATAACGAGACGCTAGTTTTCGATAATACTGGTAAAGAAGTTAAACTACAAAAGGGTGATCAAGTAACAGCTTACACGTATGCAAATAAGCCAATGCTTATGATCTATCCACCACAATATAATCCAGAAGTAATTATTGTTGAAACAAAAGAAATGGGAATTGTTGAAGTAGATTTTTTCAATAAAGAATTAGTGAATGCTGATAACACGTTAAAACTAAATGTTGGCAAAGAAACAGAATTACTTAGCCTATCTGGCAAAAAAGTAAAAGCTAAGGATTTAGCAGAGCAACATTTACTAGTGTTCTACACAATTACAACAATGAGCATTCCAGCACAAACTCCACCTTCAAAAGTGGTCGTTTTAGATACAATTGGGCAAGAACAGGGTGAAGTTGATCCGTCTAAAGCTGCTGTACAAAAAATTATTAAGAATGACTTTTATGAGGTTGAAGGTACTAAAATGGTACCATTACGTTTAATTGCCGAAGAGTTAGGCTTTAAAGTAGAATCAACAGGAAAAGGCGCTATTATTTCTAAAGGCGCATTATCTTATACGATTACACGTGGTCAAAAAGAATATGGCTATAATAAAGCACTTCGCTATTTTACAGTAGCACCAGCATTATTAGAACCAACAAAAACATATGTACCAGTTGAATTTGTGGAAGAGTTAATGAAATAAAATGTTGTTTTACCCCCTTCGAAGCATCTTGCTGCGGAGGGGGTTTTATCTTAACTTAGTAGATACTTTAGACCACACGCTATGGTGATGCGTTATTCATTTTTCATAATTCTCTTTAAATGGAAAATAAATTTATGTACAATTGGATAATTAAAGTCAAAATCTTAAGGAGCACTATATGAAGCAAGCATTAATTATCGTGGATATGCAGGAAGCTTTTTTCTTGGATAGTGAAAACTACTTATTTGATTATGAAAAAGTATTAGAAAATATTAATATGTTAATAACTTGGGCCCGTAATAGTGAAGTTCCTATTATTTTCATCCAGCATACGGATTCAAATAAAGACGACGATTTTGCATTTGGAAAGCCAGGCTGGGAACTATATCAGGGGCTTCTGCGTCAACCCGAGGATAAAGTGATTCAAAAAACAACGTGGGATGCATTTTATCAAACGGAATTAGCGCAATACTTACGGAACCAACAAATTGAGCAGCTTATTTTCGCAGGTGCTCAAACAGAATTTTGCCTTGATACGACCATTCGCAATGCTTACAGTAACGGATACCATCATAATATTTTAGTTGAAGGTGCACATACGACACTAGATAGTCACGTATTAAATGCACAGCAAATTATAAAGCACCATGAGTCCGTTTGGCACAATCGATTCGTGAACATTCAGCCATGCACTTTTTTTAAACGAAGTAAAGAAGGGCTTCAATAATGCTCATAAACAGCCAACAATTCTATATCAATGAACTTCATTATACAATTAGATCTGCTAATATCGAAGATGCCCAAGCATTATCAGCTTTAAGGCTCCAACTTGATGGAGAAACGGAAAACTTTGATAGAGAACAAGGGGAAGGCTTTATCGATACGAAAGGTTTTGAAGCGATTATTAAAGAAGACTCGGAAAGTCCAAGAAATTTGTGTTTAGTGGCAGTAGTTGATAATCACATTGTCGGATTCTCAAGATGTGCGGGCTCGCCATTTAAAAGAATTGCCCATAAAGTAGAATTTGGTGTAGGTGTTTTAGAGGAATTTTGGCGCTATGGGATAGGCAAAAATTTCTTGAAAGCCTCGATAGAGTGGGCTGACGCTAATGACATTAAAAAAATGGCCTTGACTGTTGTGGAGACAAATGACAAAGCAATTTCGCTCTATAAAAAGCTTGGCTTTGAAGTTGAAGGCGTTTTAAAAAATGATAAATTCCTTTCAGATGGCAACTATTATAATACGATTGTCATGGGAAGAATTAAGGCATAATTTTAATATAAACTCAGCTAAGCAAATAGGTGCTTAGCTGTTTTTTTTTACAACAATAACAACTTGCTATTGAGAATTGCTATGGCAAGAAGGAAGACGGTCTCTAAATGGTGTTCATTAGAAGAGAACTATTAATAGATTCATTAGCATAAATAATACGTAAAGGAGGAAATATTATATATTTTTAGCGAAAAATATCTTATCTATAAAAATGCCGTTATTTACAATCACTTTACTGAATTTTCTAATTATAATTAAATAGAACAAATTATAAGGGGTTGATACAATGTCAGTAAAGGTTAATCCAAACGTTGAGCTAAGCCACCCATTATCACCATTATCTGAAGTAGAAATTGAAAAAGCTGTTCAAATAGTCAAGGAACAGCAACAGTTGTCTGAACACGTACGATTTATGTCGGTGATGTTACATGAACCTAAAAAATCAGAAGTACTAAATTACAAACCAGGTAATACTGTTGATCGCCAAGTATTTTTGGTTATTTTAGATGATAAAGAATTGAAAACATTTGAAGCGGTTGTAAATTTAACTTCAGAAAAAGTTGATTCCTACAAATATATTCCTGGCGTACAACCAAATGTAGCCTTAGAGGAATTTGAGCAATGTGAAGAACTAGTAAAGAGCCATCCTGATTTTGTAACAGCTTTACAGAAACGTGGCATTGACAATCCTGATTTAATCATGGTGGATCCGTGGTCAGCAGGGAATTTTGGTATTCAGGAACATGAAGGTAAACGTTTACTTCGTGCAATTTGCTGGCAAAAAAAATCACTAGAAGATAACGGATATGCTTACCCTTTAACAGGTATTGTAACGTATGTAGACCTAAACAAAATGGAAGTTTACAAAGTAGAAGATCACGGGATACGTCCAATCCCAACAACATCAGGTAATTACCATCCCGAAATGGATGAATCAATTGTCTTTAGAAATGACTTAAAACCATTGGAAATCATTCAACCTGAAGGTCCAAGCTTTACAATTGAAGATAATTTGATTAAATGGCAAAAGTGGAGTTTCCGCTATGGATTTACTCCACGTGAGGGCCTTGTGTTATACACAATTAATTACCATGACAAAGGCAAGGATCGTCCAGTTCTTTATCGTGCAGCATTATCAGAAATGGTTGTCCCTTATGGTGAACCAACATTTGCACATAACACACAAAATGCCTTTGATGCTGGTGAATATGGAATGGGTCAATTAGCCAATTCATTAGAACTAGGTTGCGACTGCTTAGGCGAAATTCAGTACTTTGATGGTGTTGTAGCTGATGTTAAAGGAAATGCGCGGACGATCAAAAATGCGATTTGCTTACACGAAGAAGATTATGGAATTGGTTGGAAACATACAGATTGGCGTACAGGCCATGTAGAAGTACGGCGCTCACGTCGATTAGTGATTTCATTCTTCTGTACAGTTGGAAATTATGATTACGGCTTCTATTGGAGTTTCTACCAAGACGGTACGATTGAAGCTGAAGTTAAGCTAACAGGTATTTTAAGCACTGGTACATGTGAAGATGGCATCCAAACAAAATATGGATCTGAGATTTCTCCAGGATTAAACGCATCACATCATCAACACTTCTTTAATTTCCGACTTGATACGATGTTAGACGGTGAAAATAACTCAGTCGTTGAAACAGAAACAGTAGCAGAAACATTGGGAGAACACAATCCGAATAGTAATGGTTTCTATCCTGTTTCACGTATCTTTAAAACGGAGAAGGAAGCGTTACGTAATTTAGATTTAAAAACGCAGCGTACTTGGAAAATTATTAATAAAAACTCACTTAACCGAGTGAATCAACCTGTTGGATATAAAATTTTGCCTGGCGAAAATTGCTTCCCATTTGCTCATGGAGAATCAAGTGTTATGAAACGTGCTGGTTTCCTTAAACACCATTTACACGTTACGCAATTTGATGAGAATGAAAAATATGCAACAGGTATGTATCCAAATCAACATGCTGGAGGAGATGGACTTCCAAAATACGTTGAGAATAACCGTTCAATTGATGATGAAGATATCGTCGTTTGGTACACAATGGGCCATCATCATATCCCGCGTCCTGAAGATTGGCCTGTAATGCCAACTGCATACATCAATTTCCAATTGAAACCAGTTGGATTCTTTGATAGAAACCCAGCAATAGACGTTCCTAGACCGGACAAGAAGTGTCACACAACTTCGTCTTGCCCTACACAATAAAACTCTTAAAGGAGTGTTTATATGCTACCATTCCTAAGCATGTTGGTGATTGTTACTTTTACGGTCATCACGAACCGTTTACTAAAGCAGCGTTTTGCTAATCATGGCATGGCCAAGTGCTGTATAATGCTGATTTCTATGACAATGAGTACTGCTGTTGGGATGAATATGGCTACCTGGCTTCCCGATATGGTACTAGGTGCAATAGCATCTATTATTATTTCTATTGCTTTAGGTTATTTACTGTCAACAGGTTTACCAATGCACCTATTCATGGAAAGTGCAGGATCCTGCTTTATGGGAGCAATGATGGGCGCGATGCTAACATTAATGACTACCCAATATGTAACGTTAAGCATTATCTTTTTTACAATGATGTTTATTGTAAGTGCTATCATTTCTATCGGTGTATGGAATCGTGAAATGTTTCCTATCTTCATAAAAGCTATTCCAAAGCATATATACATTGTAGCTGGTTTAATGATTTGTGTACTAGTAGGAAGTAGTTTTGAGATTCAAAAAGAAGTACCTGTAAAAGAAGAACAACAGCATCACAATCATCATTAAAGGGGTCGATCATTATGGTTAAGGTAAATGTTAAACCGAACATTGAAGAATTTGGCATTCAATTCAAAAAGAAATATGACAATTTTATTGGTGGTGAATGGGTAGCGCCTGTAAATGGAGAGTATTTCGATAATAGTACGCCGATTACGAAAGAAGTATTTACACGTGTAGCTCGTTCAACAAAAGAAGATGTAGAGCTAGCATTAGATGCCGCTCATGAAGCCCAAAAAACTTGGGGGAGAACACCTATAGCAGAACGGGCACGTATTTTACTAGCCATTGCTGATCGTATGGAAGAAAATCTTGAAAAAATTGCAAGAGTAGAAACTTGGGATAATGGGAAAGCGATTCGTGAAACGATGTATGCTGATATTCCTTTGGCAATTGATCATTTCCGCTATTTTGCAAGTGCCATTCGCGCACAACAAGGGCAAATGACACCTTTTGATGAAGATACAGTAGCTTATCATTACCAAGAACCTATTGGTGTAGTTGGCCAAATTATTGCATGGAACT
>Ga0102589_1003743_pt1 | contig 15310 bp, 14 predicted proteins | sample AraplaMF_Col_mLB_FD_76858 | JGI IMG/M metagenome (GOLD analysis project Ga0102589, IMG submission 76858) | Arabidopsis root microbial communities from the University of North Carolina, USA - plate scrape MF_Col_mLB | ecosystem: Host-associated > Plants > Roots > Endosphere | place: USA... | reverse complement strand
AAGTAAAGGCAATTATAGGATTGGATATGGCCGTTCCTGCCGCATATAAAGAGTATGATATAAATATGCCTCTAGTTCATTTAAGTGCCTTTGCAGCAAATATTGGTTTTACTAGATGGATTTCGGGTCTGTCTGAAAGTGATGCTATAAAATATGGGACTTTAACAGATGAGGAAAAAGAATTGTATAAAGTGATTTTTTACCGCAGAACGGCAACTAAAAATATGATAAATGAAATTCAGCATATTAAGAAAAATGCTGAAAAGATAGGTGTGGATGGGATCCCAAATGTTCCTATGCTTTTGTTCTCTTCAAACGGTCAAGGGACAGGCTGGAATGGGGAGGCGTGGAATGAATTTCAGAAGGATTTTATCAGTAAGCATAAAAACGGAACATTAATAAAGTTAGATTGCTCTCACTATATTCATGATATCGAATATAAGCGAATAGCTGATGAATCAGAAAAATATATAGAGAGTTTAAATCTTCAGAGCATGTTTTGAATAATCTTTTCAAAACATGCTCTACTTTTATGTGATATGGAAACTCCTAGTTTTTAGAATCTAAAGTAATCCCATATAATAAATAAGGAATTGTCGATTTAATAAATTCTTCCGGGGATTTATCTATACCATTTTTTCTCCACTCTACAGAAGCACCGTAAATTCCCCAGCTTAGTATGACAGCGGTAGTTTTTAGTGCCGCATCCTCTTTCATATTATGTTGATTTAATAACATCTTGTAAAAAACGACTTCGAGATGCTCCCTAATAATACAGGAAATGGTATCCTCGTATCCTCTATGACAACGATTGGATAAAGATTTTTGAAAGTTCGTTATGGCTGTAAAAATACGAATAATTGATTCTTCATTTAGATTGCTTTTTTCGAAGATACTATAATTTAAATTAACTAATAATACTTCTGATAATACCTTATCCAATAAGTCATATATATCTTGAAAGTGATAATAGAATGTTGCGCGATTAATCATAGCCTCTGTCGTAATATCTTTCACAGTAATATCCCTAAATTCTTTTTGACCTGAAAGTTCAATAAAAGAATCCATAATTAATTTACGAGTACGAAGAAAACGAGGGTCAGTCTTTGATTGAGTCATTTTGTGTATCACTCCTACTTTTCAAACAATTTCTTCAATGTGTTGTATATACGACAAATTGAAGGAACTATTGGTACAGATGATTTTCATTATTTACTAAAATACGCTTATAAAGCAATTAAAATGAAAGTGGTGAGTATGATGACGAACAATAATATATTAATTTGTGATTTAGAAACAGGAGTATGTGGTGTTTCAGAAGATAACGAAATGCAGGTGATTGATTTCGATCAAAAAAGGAGATTGATTGATTTATATTATGTGACAGATCCAATCTGCTCGCATTGTTGGGCATTAGAGCCAGTTCTTCGTCGCTTTGTAGAGCAATATGGTCATTATATAAATGTCCATACTATAATGGGCGGTTTGCTAGAGAAATGGGCCGGCTTTGCTGATGTATCTAATGGTATATCAAGCCCGTCAGATGTGGCTGGACACTGGAGAGAGGTTGGCGAGCATAGTCGTATGCCGATTGATGGTACACTTTGGCTTGAAAATCCCATTCAATCCTCCTATCCTCCATCTAAGGTTTTTAAAGTGATTCAACAGCAAAATGAGGATTTAGCAAATATATTTTTACGCCGAGTAAGAGAAGCAGTTTTCGTATTTAATCAAAATATTGCGGAGAACTCTGTTTTAATTGCAATCGTTAATAGTCTTGGACTGGATGGAGCAAAAATTGTAAGAGAGGCCGAACTACCAATTGGACAGCAATTATTAAGTGAAGATTTTGCGCTAGCTTCACAACTAGGCGTAAAAGGATTTCCAAGCATTATCATGTTAAACGAAGAAAATAAAGGTGTAAAAATTGTCGGCAGCCGAACGTTACAATCCTATATTGCTGGGCTAAAACAAGTTCTTAATTTGGATGAACTACAGCCAATACAACAGCCAGCACTTTTCAGTTTACTTGAGAAAGAAAAGCTTCTTTTTTCGAAAGAGATTGAAGTTATGTATGATATTGAGCAAAAGGATATAAACGTATTTGCTGAAAAAGAGCTTGCATCAACTGCTTATGATGCGAAAGAAATACTTGGTGAAACTTATTTTGTAATGAAATAAAAGAGTCGTTTTATATAAAATGGGGGTTTTAATCATGAAATATTTATTACAAGTTGATTTTACGATGGATGGACCATTCGGTGAAGAAATGTCCGAGGCATTCGTTGATTTAGCGAAAAGTATTAATGAAGAGTCAGGTGTGATTTGGAAGATTTGGACTGAGAATGCCGCGGCTAAAGAAGCGGGAGGGATCTATTTATTTGAAACCCAAACAGATGCTGAACAATATTTAATCATGCATTCAGAACGGTTAACAAGTTTTGGTGTTACCGATATTCGTGGGAAGATCTTCGAAGTGAATGAAGCGTTATCAACAATTAATCATGCACTAATTAAATAGTTACCTAGGCTAAATTTTATCAACTAAATAATTCAGAATTGAAACATGGGATTGTAATTTAACAGTCCCATGTTCTTTTTTGGGGGCTAAAAATAATTTATTACTTGCAAAGTTAGTCTAATGTGTATATATTGTATATAAAATGTATATACATTGTTTTAAGGGTCTTGAGAAATACGGATGTATTCTATCTGTTGGAAAGGTTCGTTCATTTCGCGAAAGAAACGGACACTCAAGAAATGCTTACATTATTGTAGACGGAGGATGAATGATGGAAAATGTCATTGAATTACAGAATATTCATAAAGCCTTTAATGGATTTCAGGTAAAGGATTTTTCAATTAACGTTAAAAAGGGCTATGTAACTGGATTTATTGGGGGAAATGGTGCAGGTAAATCAACAACGATCAAGTTGATTATGAACTTATTACAGCAAGATAGTGGTACTGTTTCATTGTTTGGTATGAAATATAAGGGACATGAAAAAGAAATAAAAGAACGTATTGGTTTTGTCTATGACGAAAATGTCTTTTATGAAAATGTAACGTTAAAGGATATGAAAAAGATTATTAAACCCGCCTATAAAAACTGGGATGATAACACTTTTCAACATTATGTTGAAAAATTCGAACTACCATTGAATAAAAATATGAAGAACTTTTCGAAGGGAATGAAGATGAAAGCTTCGTTAGCTATTGCTCTAGCTCACCATGCAGAATTAATTATAATGGATGAGCCAACTGCTGGGCTTGATCCGATATTTCGTAGAGAGTTACTAAATATTTTACATGAGTTAATGCAGGATGGGGAAAAAACAATTTTCTTTTCGACACATATTACAACAGATTTAGATCGTATTGCGGATTATATTACCTTTATTCATAAAGGAGAACATATTTTCACGAAAGAATTTTATAAAATCGAAGAGGAATATGCCATTGTCAAAGGGAAGTTAGATTTATTGGATAAAGAAACGGAACAAGAGTTTATTTCAATCCGAAAAACGAATGCAGGCTTTGAAGCATTAACAGCTGATAAAAATCGTGTGGCAAACATATTTGGGGATTCTGTTATTGTGGAAAAACCAACGCTTGAAGATATTATGTATTATACGAAGAAAGGATGGTAACTGTATGTTTAACCTTATATTTAAGGATATTTTAATTCAAAAGAAAGTATTTTTATTTTACATTGCTACTTTAATAATTTACTTATTGGTAGATGTTTCTCCAATTCTTATTGTAGTTGTATATAGTCTAACATTTATTAATATGGCTTTGTCTTACGATGAAAAAGATAACGCTAATATTCTGCTCAATTCGCTTCCATATACGAGAAAGGAAATTGTTTCTTCAAGGTATATAGGTGTATTAATATTTACATCACTATTTATAATGATTACTTACGGTGGGCGTTTCCTCTTATATGGAAAAGAAGCGTCGTTTTCATGGAAAGCTATATTGTTAATTATGGGTCTTGTTTTGGTCGCTATTTCATTCATGCTCCCAGTGTTTTATAAATTTAAAAGGCAATATTTAGTGTTTGCTGCAGGTGCTTTAGTTGGCATCTATCTAGTAACGATTAAGTTTTTAGTCCCTAATTTAAATGAAACATTAAAGGAATTAACAAGAAAGTTCCTAACTTTACAAGAAACGCAAATGTATTTCGTAGCTATCCTTACAATTGTTATATTGTATATTGGGTCATGGCTACTCTCTATTAGGATATATGAGAGAAAAGCTTTTTAAAGCGATTTTTTACTTATAAGCTCCAACAAAAAAACAGCTTCTTCCTAATTAGTTAGCTATTAAATAAGTGTAGCTCTGCAAACACATCTAATGAAATGTTTTTTAAGGAGGAGGGTAAGTATGGGCAAATCTATTGTAAAAGCTCTTATTCCTACATTAGTGAATTTACTTGGAATTTTTATTGTTTTTTGGTTATTGGATAAAATTGAAGTTGATGTAAGGGGAACTGATAATCTATTTGGAACTTTAGATAATGTAGGCGTTACATTTATAAATTTATATAATTTAGAAGCTTATAATATCGGTGCGAGTATTGCTCTAATTATCTCTGCATTACATTTAATTTTTGTTATAACTAGTGAGAAAGTTAAAAAAGCTAATGAAAAATAACTTGATCCGATTAGACCAAGTTATTTATACATGATAGTTCATGAAATGTAGCTAGGAGGGGCATCCACTAAGTAAAGGGATGGTTAGTATAGCTTGCTGGATTTTTTACGGTCATTAAATATTACTGTGTACGTTTAAAAACTAGTTTCCATATAATAAAATTCATGAAAATAAGCACAATTAGATAAATAATTGACCCAAAGGAAATCTGACTAGCTATTAAATAGTGTAGCCCCGCCAGCATACCTAATGGAATTAACAACAAAAGAGTTTTCCAGCTCTGAGCATCGCCAACTTCATTATAAGGCTTTGTGAAAGGAATCTTGCTGCCCATTCCGAGGTAACAAATGACTGTGTACATGCAGCTTGCTACTAAAACAGTCAGTAAATCAGGGATAATTCTCGTACCATAAATGAAGCAGAAAATGATGCTTAGAACAATATACAATGGAATATACAATTTAATCAAAAATGCTTTTAAGCTACCTTTTTTTAAGTTTGTATAATCTTTCATTGGAAAGACTTTATAGATCCAAGCGGCTTTATATTTTCCTGAATGCCCAAGCAAAAGTACAGCTGTCGGAATAATTAGCATGCTGAAATAAATATTTAAATAGCCCATGCTAATGGAATAATCAATAGCCTCGTGCCTTGAAAAAGAAAACATAAAAATAAATGGAATGACAAACGAAAATCCTAAAGATGGATATACTTTCAGTTTAAACTCTCGCTCCTGTTTCATCATAAGGGAGGCGAAGCGGTAAAAAGCTCTTTCTTCATTTGTTCTACAAATGATTGTTAACAAAAGCGTCTTAAGACGATTGTTCTTTTCTTTTTTCGATTTGCTTGTGTTTAATAGTTTTTGCAGATTACGTTCAAAAGTTGGAATTAGTTTTAGGTAAAGCCATATCGAGATGATTGGCATGACGACAGCCAAAATACTGAATAACACTGTAAATAAAGAGACGTCGCCGTTTAGCAGTAACTCATAAGGAGCGGCAAACCACATAGGAATGAGAAAAACACTCCACCAATGAAATGTTACGACCATATCAAAATTGACGAATTCAAAGGATCTAATAAGAACTTGATAGCCAATCATCAGCATTAATGATAAGCCAATTTGTACATAATTGATGACATCTTTCAGCTTTTCTCCATCAAAGAATCTTAAAATAGCTATATATAAAACCGCAGTTAAAACGACAATAAAAATATTAATTAAAACTAGTAAGAGCAACGTTAAAATAAAAAATACAATTCCTTGTCTGAATAGGCCAACGACTAGGGAAATGGCAGTAAAAGCAATCGTTAAATACGTCAAGTAGATGAAAATATGCATAAACTTGGCCGCATTGATCGTTCTAGCAGAAATAGGTTTGGTTGAGAGAATGCTTCTGTCCCGAACATCCAAAAGTACGGATGAAAAATCAGAAATCAATGTTGTCATGATGATAAAAATAATCATGGCATAAGCAATACTCATCTGGAAAAGATAGTTTTGACCAAATCCCATAAAAGGAATTAACATAAGCCCAAATAAAACATAAATCCATAAAGATTTGATGTAGCCGTATTTTTGCTCTTCTTTGTTTTTATTGGATGCTTGGTTAAATATTGTCGGTACTTTGCGCTCATCCATTGTTAGTTTAATATGGAGGATCTTTCGCATGATGTCGTAATCGACGCCCATTTTCACAAAGATAAATTGAATTTTATCAAGCAATTGTAGGATTTTGAAATCTTTCATGTTCATACCTCTTGTACAATAGAAACGAATTTCTCGCCAATTTCCTGATGATCATGGAAGCCTGTCAATTGGTTGAAAATTCTTTCCAGAGTTCCTTCAGTATTGTCTGCCTGTAGTTGGGCAAATGTCCCGTCGGCAGCAATTTTCCCATCATTCAACAGGATGATACGACTACTGATTTTTTCGACAACATCCATGATATGAGAGGAATAAAATATTGTTTTTCCTTGGGCAGCCAGTTGAGTCAAAATTTCTTTGAAAATCATCACACTATTCGCATCTAACCCATTGATTGGCTCATCTAAAAATAACAAGTCGGGATTATGTATAAGGCTAGCGATAATTAATAGCTTTTGCCGCATCCCTTTTGAATAAGAAGATATTCTGGAATGATACGCTTCTCCAACACCGAATAATTCCATTAAGGATTTTGATTTATCAGCAGCCACCTCTAATTCAAGGCCATAAAGCTGACCGATAAAGGTTAAATACTCATACCCCGTTAAATTATCATAAACGTCTGCTATTTCCGGTACATAGCCAATTCTTCGTTTATATTCAAGGCTATCTTTGCCGATATTCTCTCCGAAAAGCTTAATTTCTCCACCGTAATCGCCTTCAATTCCTAAAATAATTTTGACAGTCGTACTTTTACCAGCACCGTTCGGGCCGATATAGCCAATGATTTCACCTCTTGAGACGTGCAAGTCGATTCCTTTTAAAATTTCCTTGCTACCATAACTTTTCGTCAAATTTGTAATCATTAAGATTTCTTCCATGTTGCAACTCCTTTCTGTTTTCCCGTAGTAACAGGCAATAACAATTGGTGGAGGCTGAAGAAAACCCCCGTCGATTAAAGTTTCACTTTATCTTATGTTTAGTGTAATTGATTTAGAGAAAATATCCATAAATATAATATAACATTTAAAAATGTAGAAATATTCCTTTTGAGAAGTGAAGCAGGTTCTTTAGAGGGCTGTTAACAAAGAAACGTATATAAAATGATTACTTATTCCCAGGAAATAAGTAAGATTAGTGCTTTAAGATTTTATATGAAGTCATGAATATTTTCGAAGTGTTCAATTAGAATTTATTAAATAAACAACGATTCATGTTCAAGAATAAAAATAATAAATAGCATATAATAGGTGCAATTCTTCATGTTGAAGGATTGCAGTCTTTTGAGGTTGAAACCATACCACTATGAAGGAAAAATACATATACTGTGGACCTTTTGAGTTAGATACGGTTATGCAAAAATAAAGCAAGGAGGTCAAGGAAATGTTTAATGATTTTAAGCTTATCGATGATCATCCGGTGTATATTCAGTTAAAAGATTATTTGAAAGAAAAGATTATGAAGGGACACTTGTTGGAGCATCAGAAGCTTCCATCAACCCGTGAACTAAGTAAATTATTATTGGTCAGTAGAAATACGGTACTGAATGCATATGCAGATTTAGAGCAAGAGGGCATTATTTATGCGATAAAAGGAAAAGGAAACTTTGTAGGGAAGGTTACAACATTGAAAGCTCCCTCCATCGAGCTTAAATGGAAGGAAAGGCTCAATAAAGCTACCTTATTAGCTGATGAATTAGATTTAATGAAGCAAGATATTCACTGGGAAAAAGGCATGATTTCCTTTAATAGCGTCGCCCCCGAAGAAAAGCTTTTTGATGTTGAGAATTTTAAAAGAGCCTTTCTGACTCGGATGTCCCTTGAAGGAGATATCGTTTTGAATTACGGATACGCAAAGGGTTATAAACCGTTAATCGAGTACCTTCTTCACTATATGGAAATGAAGGGCGTAGATATTTCCAATAAGGATATTTTGATTACGAATGGCTTTACCGAGGGATTGGATATTTTATTATCTTCCTTAGCGAAAAAATCTGGACGTGTTATTTGCGAAAATCCTACTCATCATGCGGCATTAAAGCTTTTTCGCTTACATGGATTTGACATCCACGGAATCGACATGAAGGATGACGGTATCGATATTGAACAAGTTGAGAAAAGCTTGTCGGAAAAGGAATTTGATTTTGCCTACTTAATCCCGTCTTATCATAACCCGACAGGCATTGTTACATCCTCTGAAAAAAGAGCTGAAATTATTAAGCTTTTTTCACAACATCAAATCCCGATTGTAGAGGATGGCTTTAATGAAGAGTTACGTTATTCAGGCTCGCACTTAGCACCGTTAATGGCTTTTATCGGTGAGGGCAACAATGTTATTTATATCAGTAGCTTTTCAAAGATTCTTTTTCCTGGTTTACGTGTTGGTTGGATATTAGCAGATAAGGAGCTCATCCACTGTTTGGAAAGTATGAAAAGAGCCCGTACTATTCATACATCGACACTAGATCAGGCTGTACTTTATCAATATTTACAGGATGGCTATTTTGAAAAATATTTAAAAAAGGCTAAGTTCGTTTATAAGAAAAAATATGAATTAGCCCGTCAAGCATGCCATCAATACATTCCCTTTAAGAGAATGACAGGAGATGGTGGACTGCATCTTTTTATTGAGCTAGAAGAAGGAATGAACGCTCGTACATTATTGGAAAAGTGCTATCAAAGGGGAGTTGTTTTTTATCCTGGAGATGTTTTTTACAGCAATGGCGAAGGAAGTAACACATTTCGCTTAGGATTTTCTCGACTAACAGAAGAGGATATTGTACGTGGTATTAAGATTATTGGAGATGCCTTAAAAAATGAAATGGGGAGTTGAAAATATGAAGGTTGGCGTGATAATGGGGGGCGTTTCCTCTGAAAAGCAGGTTTCGATTATGACAGGGGAAGAAATGATTGCTCATTTAGATAAGCGTAAATATGAAGTTGTACCAATTAAATTACATGATAAAAAAGAGCTTATAGAAAAGGTAAAAAACCTCGATATAGCCCTGCTAGCGCTTCACGGAAAATTTGGAGAAGATGGAACGATTCAAGGTGTGCTAGAAACGTTGGGTGTTCCATATACCGGAAGTGGGATGCTATCCAGCGGTATTTGTATGGATAAAAATATATCGAAAAAAATTCTACGTTATGAAGGTATTGAAACACCGAATTGGCTTCATCTTTCGGATATCGAAGAGCTTCAGTGGGATGAATTAGACAAAATGGGCTATCCGTTAGTAGTAAAACCTAATTCGGGTGGCTCCAGTGTAGGGGTAAAATTAGTTTATGACAAAGAGTCATTACTCACTTCGGTTGAGGAAGTATTCAAATGGGATGCTGAAATCATTATTGAAAAATATATAAAGGGTGAAGAAATAACATGCTCTATTATAGATGGTAAGCTTTTACCGATTATTTCGATTCGCCATACAGCAACATTTTTTGATTACAAGGCGAAATACGAAGATGCCGCAACGATCGAGGAGGTTGTAGAACTTCCACCTGCCATACATGACCGAGTTGCGAAAGCTGCAAAGGCCAGTTATGACGCATTAAAATGTAGTGTTTATGCCAGAATTGATATGATGCTCAAGGATGGAATCCCATATGTCATGGAGGTTAACACATTGCCAGGGATGACAAAAAACAGCTTACTGCCAAAAAGCGCATCCTCGGCAGGAATATCTTATGCACAACTTTTAGATACGATTATTGAAACTTCCCTACAGGGTAGAGAATAAAGGGCTCATCACTAAAATTTAGAATGAACCGTGCATATAAGTTGATATTCGTTACGGCTGGGCGATTCCTTGGACTCAGCGATATAGAGGAACGAAGGCTAAAAGCATCACTTCCTGTGATAACGCCTTCGTGACCAACATCGGTGCTGTTGCTGTCGCTGCGCTTTCGCACAAACAAAACCCTCTGCTGCCGCGTCGTTAGCACTACGCTTTCGCTTAAAAAACATCTGTTGGCCCGAGACCCTGCAGCGAAGCGGATGTTTTCTGTATGAGTAGCTCATAGTTTCAATGGAAAAAACACCTCTATGTTGATTTTTAAAGGGATAATCCCAATTTTCAACAAAAGGTGTTTTCTCAGTTGTCTTATTAAGCCTTAGATAATTCAATAAACCCATGTCCAAAGACATCTCGTACATCATGAATGGCAATAAAGGCATCCTTGTCTATTTCTTTGACGATTTTCTTCAGTTTTACAACTTCTTGTTTACTAATGACAATATACAGAATTTCTTTTTGCTCCTTTGTATAATAGCCATGACCTGATAGGACCGTCACGCCTCGATTCATAAAACCATTTACATGACTGGCAATCTCTTCGGGTTTTTTCGAAATGATCGTAACAGCTTTTTTGGGGTTCACACCTTCAATAACAAACTCCATCACCTTTGTTCCGACATAAAGCATAATAATAGTAAGCATTAATGCCTCTGCCCCAATAATAAAATAAGATGAAAAAGCAACGATTAAATCAAAAAATAATAAACCGTAACTAATACTCCAGCCTAAATATTTGTTTGTCATTCTAGCTAAGATTGTTGAACCTGCTGTTGTTCCACCAACTCTTATAATTAAGCCTATGCCAACTCCAGCGAACACCCCGCCAAAAATAGTATTCACGATAATTTCATTTGAAGAAATTGACCATGATTCTGTTAAATGTAAAAAGAGTGAATGGAGGGATACGGCAATAATCGTATAAATAGTCGTTTGTCTACTTAAAAATTTATAACCAACTGCTAATAAAGCAGCGTTTAACACAAGGCTCACAATACTTGGCGACCATCCGAACAAATAATAGGCAATAATTGTTACACCTGTTACGCCACCTTCACCTAAATCATTAGGTATAACAAATAAGTTTACAGCTAGTGCAAAAAGCAGCGCCCCGACCGTAATCATTAAAAAATCCATACTGAACTTCTTCATATATACACCACCAAACAAATTGATTATTCCTAAATACATACTATATCAAGTTCTAGTCATTTTATATACTTTTTGGAATGTTCGTTTGTGATAAATCTATAATGGTTAGTATGTCCTTTATCAGGGGAAATATCGAATTGAAGAAATTGTTTACATGGCTAGTATTAAACATACCTCAATAAGTGCAATTCTTCATTTTGGAGAATCGCACCTTATTTACACTACATTTTCAAAATATAACTTTACTAATAGCGAATTAAGTACTGTGTGAGGATAGTAAAGAAGAAAATGGGGAAGTTTTAGAAAGAGTTTAACTTCTTTCAGCGAATGTTTTTGTTCCGAGCATAATTGATAAAAGGATGATGATTAATAATGAATACTAACGTAATTACCAAATTAAAAATCCATAAGCCTGCCAATGAGGTATTTGAAGCTATTGTATCTCCAGATAAAATCGGGAACTTTTGGTTCTCAAGTAGTTCAGATAGATGGGAAAAAGAAAAAAAGCTTACATTAAAATATGATGAGTATAAAGCAGAGGTTGTTATTACTGTGCTTGATATCGAGATAAATAGGACTATTGAGTTTACTTGGGGAGAAGAACATGGGAACGGAACGGTGGTTACAATTACACTTACAGGGGAGGATTCAAATACAGTTATCAAAGTAGTTGAATCAGGACTAAAGGAAGAAAACCCGGACGTAATAGCAAAAATGATGGAACAAAAAGAAGGCTGGGTGTATACATTAACTTGCTTAAAGGGGTATTTAGAAAATGGAGTAACTACTTTAAGAGCATCGTTAATTCATTAAGAAAATTTATATATATAGACCCTTTGTAACAAGTAAAATCCTTAAAGCTATCTGTAGTTCAAAGAGTTATGTCTAACGATGATGTTTGCAAAAGGAGTACATTCCCTTAGCAAGTTGCATAGGATATCCTTATAATATGTGAGGGGATTGAGAAAATGTACTACATTCCTTATTACGGAAACATGCCTATGTATAACTATGGAGATCAGTTTGTTTATTGGTTACCTCCTTATCAAATAGGGTATGCGAACAGCGCTGAACCTTCTCGTTTTTCCAATGGTGGAAGTATTGAATTAAAAGATTATGGAGCTCAGCCACTTGTCATCGATCTCGAAAATGCGACTAAGCAAAACGATACGTATCGTACGGCTTTGTGGACGGGAAAGAACTTACAGATTACTTTAATGAGTATTAATGTTGGTGATACTATTGGTTTGGAAGTACACCCAAATGTTGAGCAATTTTTATATATTGAACAGGGTGAGGGACTTGCTCAAATGGGCACTAGTAAAAACAATTTAAACTATGAAAGAAGGGTCCGTGAAAATTATGCCATAGTAGTACCTGCTGGAACATGGCATAACCTCACAAATACAGGGAATGTTCCACTAAAACTTTATTCGATATACGCGCCTCCTAACCATCCATTTGGTACGGTACATGTTACGAAAGCAGACGCTGAGGCCTCGGAAGCAGGCTACGGACATGGCGATGAATAATCAATTTTAGATAGGTAGCTTTTTCCTCGATAATACAAGCATAACTATAAAAGACAACTCCTACTTAGAGAAGTTGTCTTTTTTGCCGTCGTTTAAATGATATATATATAGAAAATAAGCCATTCAATGTTAAAAGAGTAACCATCAGTATAGTCAAAAATGCAATATCAGGAGCAAAATATCTAATAGTATGCCAAGGTGTTTCTATACTATAGCTTAATAAAGGAATTGAGATCATGGCTAAAACTAAAAGTATGAAACCGAATATACCCAGCACGCCTCTTTTATTCACTTTTTTAGCTTTAACCTTTATTAAAAGATAAATAAACATCACAAAAAGTAAACATATTATAGCAATTGCTATGATTTGTAATGTTGGTTTATATTTAGGTGCGTCAACGGGCTCTTTCCCATTTAAAATATTGATAATCCCTTGTTTCAAGTATAGAAGGGACTTTTCCTCTAATATATGACTTTTGTTAGTGAGAATCACACCGCCCCAATCGGTTTCTGGCAGATAAAATACTTCTGAGCGTGCGTCAGGATTTGAGCCGGAATGCCATATCATTTCTTCTTTAGAATCTGGATAGGAGATTCGTACACCAAGACCGTAATATCGAGATTTACTAGTTCGAACAAACGGTGATATATAAAGGTTCATCGCATTTTTACTTAAAAAGTTGTTTTGCTTATGTTGACTAAGAAGTCTAATATACTGCACCATGTCTGTTGCACTTGCCGTTATATATCCATACGGTGCTCCTCCATTATCATAGGTGACTGCACTTTTGACAGGGTGACCAAGCCATGATTGATAACCAGATAAGTATCCATTTTCATAGGCCTTGCTACTATTAGCGGCCGCATTTTTCATCCCTAATGGAGAAAAAACTTGTTCCTCCATATACTCAGAAAATGTTTGATTAGTCACTTCTTCGATGAGAGCGCCAAGAATAGAAAAGTTAGCATTACTATACTGATGCTTTTCTCCAGGTGCAGCAGTCAGCTTAACATTCGATAAGCTTTCTACATTTTCCTTTATAGCGCTCAAATCATTAGACTCTTTGTCGGATATAGATAAGCCAGAATAAGTGCTGATCCCACTTGTTTGGGTAAGCAACTGTTTAATCGTTATTTGGGAAGCGGCCTTTTTATCTTTAAGTGTAAACCATGGCATATACTTTTGAACGGGATCATCTAATTGAATGGTGCCTGCATCAATCAATCTCATGATAGCTAAGCCAGTTAACGACTTACTGATAGAGCCGGTTACAAATGGAGTTTCAGCAGTTATTTTTTCTTCGGATTCTCCTGTTACGCCCCATGATTTGGAGTAAAAGATATTATTTTTATGAACGATAGCAATAGATGCTCCTGGAATTCGCTGCTCTTCTAAAAAGTTTTCAACATATTTATCTATAGTACTCTTAATGTCTTGTTCTGCAGCGGAGATTTGTGAGGCTGGTAGAAATAGATTGAATGGAATTAATAATAAACAAACTAATATAGCTTTATAAATGGGGGTCGTTTTCATTGTCGTTTTCACCTATTTCCTCCAAAAAATTTTTACTTCATAATTGATTTCATGAAGTAAATTTAACAAAAATATACACTTCTTTAAAGTATATGATATTTGTTATGTATACTATTCGAAAGAACGTTGTCTTTAAAAGAAGCATACATAATGAATTACGTTTTTATATTAATTAAGCCAACGCTTTCGGAAATCTAAATAGCTGATAGAAGACTGTGAGGACGAAATCGATTCTAAGAAATCTCGGTCTTTTTGAAAAGGATATAAATTAATCTCTTCTCTTTTTATTCTCTTTTGCTAGCTTTGGCATTGTAACTTTAACAAAACCATATTTAGACTTATCACTAAAAATTGAAGATGAATTGGTTGAAATGTTCGCCATGTATAATAAATTGATTGTAGTGGAGGCTGGGCGACTCCTTGGGGATCAACGATAGGGGAACGAAGGCTAAAAGCATCACATCCTGTGATAACACCTTCGTGACCAACATCGTGTTGGCCCGAGACCCTGCAGCGCAGCGGATGTTTTCTGTGCGAAAGCGAAGCGACAGCAACAACAAAAGCGGCTCATCGGACGCCCCCAGGAAGCTCTTCTCTGCGGGAAAGCGAAGCGTCAGCGAATGTTTTATCTGTGCGAAAGCGTAGCGACAGCAACAACAAAGCGCCCAGCTGGAACGGAAATCAACCCCACGCTAAAGTGATGAGCCATATTATTTTTTTTATAAACAAACATGTTGACGTAAATTAAACCATCGTGTTATTATTATCTCGAATTCAAGATAACTTAATTCAAGATAAATGAATTCGAACTTTTAAATCCATATAAAAAGTAAAGTTTAACTTTTTTCATCAGAAGGAGGTAATCATCATGGGTTTTTTAAATAAATTATTTACTTCAAAAAAAGAGGAGGAAAAAACAATGGCAGAATTAAATATCGGAATTATTATCGGATCAACACGTGAGGGTCGTGTAAGTCCACAAGTAGCACAAA
>Ga0102589_1003742_pt1 | contig 15313 bp, 16 predicted proteins | sample AraplaMF_Col_mLB_FD_76858 | JGI IMG/M metagenome (GOLD analysis project Ga0102589, IMG submission 76858) | Arabidopsis root microbial communities from the University of North Carolina, USA - plate scrape MF_Col_mLB | ecosystem: Host-associated > Plants > Roots > Endosphere | place: USA... | reverse complement strand
GACGCATACGCTCGACGGCTTCATGAAGCACGTCGCCGCGGCGCTGCAGCGGGCATCCGCGAGCCGGCGGATGATGACCGCCGCCCGCGACCTCGCCGGCCATCAGCGGCCGGCCGCCGCCGCCACGCCGCGCCCGCCGAGTTCGCCGGCCAATCACGCCAAGGTTTCGCTGATCGCCATCGGCGCCTCGACCGGCGGCGTGCCCGCGGTGCAGACGGTGATGCGCGATGCGGCGCATCTGCGCCTTCCGATCGCGGTGGTGCAGCACATGCCGGCCGGGTACACCGCGAAGTTCGCGGCGCGGCTTGCGTCGGCGACCGGGCTCGACGTGCGCGAAGCCAGCGACGGCGACCGGCTGCGGCCCGGCATGGCGGTGGTGGCGCCGGGCGGCACCAGGCATCTCGAGATCGAGGAGCGTCGCGGCGAGCTGATCTGCATCGTCAAGGACGGCCCGCTGGTCAGCGGCCATTGCCCGTCCGTCGATGTGATGTTCCACTCGGTGGCCCGCTCGCTCGGCAGCCATGCGATCGGCGTCCTGCTCACGGGGATGGGCCGTGACGGTGCTGACGGATTGTTAGCCATGCGCAAAGCCGGTGCGTCGACGTTAATCCAAAGCGCTGAGACCTGTGTGGTAAACGGGATGCCGAAAGCCGCGTTCGAGATCGGCGCCGCCGAGCGGGTCGTGCCACTCGACCAGATCGGAGGAGCCGTCGCGGCGTTGCTGGGCGAGCGCCCGCAGCAGCGTACCGCGTAGAGCATCGCGCGTCCGTGCGGGCGCAGCCGGTGGTCTGTCGACTAGTTATCGCATCGGATGCGACCGAAGGTGCATGCCACGGTTCGGTCCGATGCCAGGGAGAGTGCCATGTCCAAGGCGAGAAGCGAGTACCGCATCCTCGTGGTCGACGACCAGAAGAGCATGCGCGGGCTCGCGACCTATTTTCTCAAGCAGATCGAGTTCCAGGACATCGACGAGGCGGAGAATGCGCGCGAAGCCCTGATGAAGATGCAGACCAAGCGCTACGACCTCTTGCTGCTCGACTGGAACATGGACGGGATGAGCGGCATCGACCTGCTGCGCGCGATCCGCTCGGTGCCCGAGCTCAACCAGATCAAGATCATCATGGCGACCTCCGAGCGGTCGGTCGACAAGATGGACGAGGCGACGAGCAACGGCGCCGATCATTACGTCGTGAAGCCTTACGAGCTGCGCGACCTCGAAGTGCGCGTCAAGAAGGTCCTGGCCTGCTGAAAGGTCCTGGTCTGGTGACAGGTCCTGGCCTGCTGAGCCCGTGATCCGAAAGGTCGCGCTGACCCGGAATACGGTCGACCCGATCCGTGAAAAGGAAGCTGTGATTCCGGACAAGCGGCGACGCCGCGCCGAGCCGGGATCCGCTCCGGAGCTACTCCGATTCCAGTGCGGCAGGGCGCCGAGCGCCTTCCAGTCGCCCGAACCGACGCCGCATTTCAGAGCAGGCAAAGATTCGAGATCACGGCGATCATGTCGGCCCAGCCCCTCAGGACGAGGGCCGGACCAGTGTCCGGATGGCCGGTCAGACCACAGGCGCCTGGACAGGCAAACGATTGCTCTCGGATATCTTACTGGCGGAGCGGCGTCGAAGGCGGTAGCGTGCCAGCATCGCGGAGCTCGCCCATGCGCGTCCATCGTCGCCAGATTCTCGCATTGCTCGCAGCCGCGCCGGTCGCCGCCGCGCATGCCGCCCAGGGCGAAGGCAACGCCTACGCCTTCAGCTTCGACCGGGCGGAAGGCGGGCGCATCCCGCTGGCTGCCTATCGCGGCAAGCCGATCCTGATCGTCAATACTGCGACGCAATGCGGGCTCGCCGGCCAGTTCGCCGGGCTGGAGCAGCTCTGGCAGCGCTTCCGGGAGCGCGGGCTGGTGCTGATCGCGGTGCCGAGCAATGATTTCGGCGGCCAGGAGCCGCTGGACGGAGCGGCGATCGCCGAGGCTGTCCGGCAGAGCCATGGTGCGAGCTATCCGATCACCGGAAAGAATGCCGTCCGCGGCGCCACGGCGCATCCGTTCTATCGCTGGGCCGCGACGCAGCGCCCGGCCGACACGCCGAGCTGGAACTTCCACAAATATCTGATCGGCCGCGACGGCAGCCTCGTCGGCAGCTTCGGTTCACGCAGCGAGCCGCTCTCGCCGGAGCTGATCCGCGCGATCGGGCAGGAGCTCGCGAAGGGCTGAGCCTGTCCGTCATCGCGAGGAGCGACGCGACGAGGCATTCCAGGGGCGGCCGAGCTCTGCGCCTGCAGATTGCTTCGCTGCGCTCGCAATGACGCAGAGGCTTCCGAGCTTCTCGATACGTGGGTTTCCGCCGGCTGCTGTCGGCAGGCGCCGCCTTGCGCCGTCAACTGCGCGCGTAGATGTCCTCGATGCGCACGATGTCGTCCTCGCCGGTATAGCTGCCGACCTGGACCTCGATCAGCTCCAGCCCGATCTTGCCGGGGTTGCGCAGGCGGTGCGTGCAGCCGATCGGCAAATAGACGGATTCGTTCTCGTGGACGATGCGGACGCTGTCGTCGAGCGTGACCTCGGCCGTGCCGCGCACAACGACCCAGTGCTCGGCGCGGTGGAAATGCTTCTGCAGGCTGAGCTGCGCCCCTTCCTTGACGTGGATGCGCTTGACCTGGAAGCGCGCGCCGAGGTCGATGCGCTGGTACCAGCCCCAGGGCCGGTAGATGCGCAGATGCTCGCTGGCCTCGGGGCGGCCGGCGGCCTTCATCTGCTCGACCAGCGTCTTCACCGTGCCGGCCGCCGCCATCGAGGCGACCAGGACCGCATCGCGCGTGGACACCACGACGACGTCGTCGAGACCGACCACCGTGGTCAGAACGTCCTCGCTGCGGATCAGCGAGCGATGCGTATCGAGGGCGATCGCCGGGCCTTCCAGCACATTGCCGTCGCCATCCTGCGGCTTGATCGCGTGGATCGAATCCCAGGATCCGACATCCGACCAGTCGAAGGAGGCGGCGAGCATGCCGGCATGGGCGGTGCGCTCCATCACGGCATAATCGATCGAGATCTTGGTCGCCTTGCCGAAGCTTTCGGGATCGAGCCGCAGGAAGTCGAGATCGCGGGTGGCTTTCTCGACGGCCGCCTCGGCGGCCGAGAGCACGGCCGGCGCATGGCGCGAGAGCTCGTCGCGCATGGTCTTGGCCGAGAACAGGAAGTTGCCGCTGTTCCAGAGATAGCCCTCGGCGACGTATTTTTCGGCGATATCGAGTTTCGGTTTCTCGACGAAACGGGAAAGGCGATTGGCGCCCGGTTCTGACAGGGCCTCGCCGGGGGCGAGATAGCCATAGGCGGTCGAGGGATGCGTCGGCTTGATGCCGAGCGTCATGATCAGCCCGGTTGCGGCCAGCTGAGCTGCACGCTTGCAATCCTGGCGGAAGGCTGCGGCATCGCCGACGACATGATCGGAGGCGAGCGCGACGCAGACGGCCTCGGGGTCGCGCTTGCCGGCCATGACCGTGCCGACCGCGATGGCGGCGGCGGAATCACGCCGCTCCGGCTCCAGCACGATCTCGCCCTTGATGCCGAGCGCCAGCATCTGCTCGGCGACAATGAAGCGGAAATCGTTGTTGGTGATGACGATCGGCGCGCCGAAGGCCGGGTCCATCAGGCGCTGCAGTGTCGCCTGGAAGGTCGAGAGACCATCGTCGAGCAGCGCGATGAACTGCTTCGGCATGGTGTCGCGCGAGAGCGGCCAGAGGCGGGTGCCGGAGCCGCCGGCCATGACGAGCGGGACGATCTTTGCAGGCATGAAGGAATTCCGGCGAAATCTGATCCGTCCATTCCTACAGCACTGAAGCTACCATCCGATAAACGCTCATAAGGAGAGGATGGTGGTGTCCGTCGAGGTATCGTTCACCCTTTCGGCTTCTGCCCCGGTCGGAACGCGACGATCACCGAAGGGTCGGTTTCGAGATAGGGACCTTCGATCAGGTCGATGCAATAGGGGATCGCCGGCATCACCGCGTCGAGGCATTCAGCGATGGCGCGCGGGCGGCCGGGCAGATTGACGATCAGTGCCTTGCCGCGGATGCCGGCGAGCTGGCGCGAGAGGATCGCGGTCGGCACCTTGGCGAGGCTGACCTGGCGCATCAACTCGCCGAAGCCCGGCATCAGCTTGTCGATCACGTCCTCGGTGGCCTCGGGCGTGACGTCGCGCGGAGCGGGGCCGGTGCCGCCGGTGGTGACGATCAGGCAGCAGCCTTCCTTGTCGGCGAGCTCGATCAGCGTCTGGGCGATGCCGGCGCGTTCGTCCGGGATGATGCGGGTGACCGCCTGCCAGGGGCTCGCCAGCGCCTTGGCGAAATAGTCGACGATCGCCGGGCCACCCTCGTCGGCATAGACGCCGGCCGAGGCGCGGTCGGAGACGGTGACGATGCCGATCTTCGCGGGGGTAGCCATAGTTCTCCTCAAACCCGGTAGAAGTCGCGATACCAGCGCACCATACGCCCGATGCCGTCGGCCAGCGGGGTATGCGGCCGGAAGCCGACGGCCGCCTCCAGCGCCGAGACGTCGGCGGCGGTGCGCAAGACGTCGCCGGGCTGGCGCGGCTTCATCTCCATCACCGCCTTCCTGCCGAGCGCCTGCTCGATCGTGGCGATGAACTCCATCAGCGGGACCGGGTCGGAATTGCCGATATTGTAGAGCCGCCAGGGCGCCGAGGATGTGGCGGGGCCGGGCTCGTCGCTCGACCAGGCCGGGTCGGGCGCGGCGACCTGATCGAGCACGCGGACAACCCCTTCGACGATATCGTCGACATAGGTGAAGTCGCGCTCGTGCTTGCCCTCGTTGAAGACCTCGATCGGTTCGCCGGCGAGGATCTTCCGGGTGAAGATCATCGGCGCCATGTCGGGCCGACCCCAGGGGCCATAGACCGTGAAGAAGCGCAGGCCCGTGGTCGGCAGCTCGTAGAGATGGCTGTAGGCATGAGCCATGCCCTCATTCGCCTTCTTGGTCGCGGCGTAGAGGCTGACCGGGTGGTCGACATTGTCCTCGACGCGGAAAGGCGTGCGGGTGTTGGCGCCGTAGACCGAACTGGAAGAGGCGTAGACCAGGTGCTCGACGCCGTTGCGGCGACAGCCTTCCAGCACATGGCCGAAGCCGGTGAGGTTGGAATCGAGATAGGCCTGCGGGTTCTCGATCGAGAAGCGCACGCCGGCCTGGGCGCCGAGATGGACGACGCGCTCGAAGCGGCCCTCGGCGAAGAGCCTGGCCATGCCGTCGCGGTCGGCGAGGTCGAGCTGCTCGAAGCTGAAGCGGTTATGGCCGTCGAGCCGGGCGAGCCGGGCTTGCTTCAAGGCGGGATCGTAATAGTCGTTGAGATTGTCGATGCCGACGACCTCGTCGCCGCGTTCGAGCAGAACCCGGGCTGTCTCATTGCCGATGAAGCCGGCAGCCCCCGTCACCAGAACGCGCATGATCCTCCTCGCACCAGCCGTGGCGTCTAACTGATACGTCTATCGAGCAGCTTGCTGCCCCGGTCAACGCAGGGGCTCGCGGGCGCGGTCGCGATCTGCTAGCGCCGCCTCATGACCGCCGCGTCGAGCACGCCCGTCCTGGATCAGCCCGTCCGAGGCCGCGGCTTCGCGGCGATCTTCGTCGCGATCGTCGCCGGCGTGCTGCTGCTGACCGCGGCCGCGACGCTCTGGCGCGACCCGTTCTGGGTCTTCCGCTCTATGCCGCCCTGGACGCGGGACGGGGCAGGGGCGAGCCGGCTGCTCGACACGCAGATGCGCCGGGTGAAGCCGCTGCAGATCGCCAATCTCCGTCCGAGGACTCTGTTGATCGGCTCCTCGGTGATCTATCGCGGGCTCGATCCGCGCGATCTTGCACCTGGGCTGCCGGAGCCGGCCTACAATGCCGGCCTCTCCTCGCTGATGGGAGAGGAGTTGCCGGTGCTGGCGGCGCTGGCGCGCGATGTCGGCAGCATCCGGCGCGTCGTCATCGGGCTCGACTATTTCATGTTCACGCGGCTGCCGCCGCCTCCGCCGCTGCGCTCTGAGGTGGCGAGCGGGCTCGGGCGGGCCGAGATGCGCCTGAAGCTGATGTTCAACACGGAGGCGCCGGAGAACCTGCGCGGCCGGGGCCAGAAGCGTACCGAGCCCGGCCTCTGGCGCGCCGACGGCTTCAAGACCACGCCGGATTTCGACGCCACGCTGACCCGCAAGGTCGCGGCGGCGCAGGACATCGCCGCGATGGTATACGAGCCCGAACGGCTGGCGGCGCTGGATGCGGCGCTGGGCCGCCTGCGCGGTCTCGACATCGCGATCTATCTCTCGCCGGTGAGTGGTGCGCAGCTCGCTCTGCTGCGCGAAAGCGGGCGCTGGCGCGAGTTCGAGCGCTGGCGGGCGGATGTCGCCGTCGTGACCGGCCGGCATGGCCTGACCTTGCATGACCTTGCGACCGGCCACCCCTTCGACGATTTCGATCCCGACAAGGGCTCGTCGCGCTTCTGGGTCGACAATGTCCATTTCAAGCCCGAGGTCGGGCGCTGGGTCCTGGCCCAGCTCGGGCTCGCCTCAGGCGCGGTCGCGCCAGCGCCTTAATCGCATTCGTGCCGCCGCCGCGAGCCGGGGCAGGATGGCGGAGCGGCCGGCGAGCGCGATCACCGCATTCGCCATCTCCTGCCGTTCGCCCCAAGGATAGGCCGAGGGGTCGACCCGGTCGCCGGCTCCGCTGTCGAGCCGGAAGGGGCGGCCGGCCGCGAAATCGGCGCGGAGCATCTCGATCGCGAGCGCCCGGCCGGGCGAGAGCCGAGCCTTGCCTTCGTCATAGGCGATCTTGAGGAAATGCGACTGGCCGGCGAGGTCGAGCAGCAGGCCACCCGCGATCGGCTGATCATCGAGCCGCAACAGGTCGACGCGGACCGCGTCGGGGGAAGCGAAGTTGCCGACGATCTCGCGGATATAGCTGCTGTGATCAGGCAGGCTGGCGAGGGCGGTTCCGCTACGGCCTTTCCAGCCGGCCGCTTCGAGCGCGAGAAAATCCTCCAGCGCGGCGACGGCGTCAGCGCGGCGATGGCGCTGATAGGCGAGCGTCCCGGCTTTCTCAAGCTGGCGGTGCTGCTGCATGCGCTTCTTGTAGCCCTGGCCGAGAGCGCGGCGCAGATAGCGCTCGACATCGTCACCCGGCTCGGGGACCAGCATCGGGCGCTGCCAGCGCTCGAAGGTCGTGATGGTGCTGCCGGTCGCTGCCTGCGCGGCGTCGAAGGCGGCGAAGACGCTGCCCTGCATCGGCAGCAGTGACAGCTTCAGGATCTTGGGCAGATCGCCCGCCTCAATAATGGCCGAGAGGAGCGCGACGGCGACCTCACCGGCGTGCTCACGGTCGAGCACCGGAGCCGAGGAGACCTCGTAGAGCGGCACCAGCGGCGCTTCGAGAGCCGGCACGAGGCCGCTGTGGAGGCCGCGCGTCCGGCGCAGCGCCCAGAGGCCGAGCAGGCGCTCGTCGCCTTGTTCCTGCGCTGCGAGGACGACGATGTCCTCGCTCGCGATGCCGAAGCTCAGCGCGGCCGCGACGGCTGCCGGCGCCATATGCAGATTGGGCGCTTCGGCGCGCCAGCAGAGATCGGCGAAAGTGCTCGCGTAGCTGGCGCCATAGGTCCCGGCCGGCAGGCGGCGGACCGCGATCGAAGCGGTCATGGGCGCGATGGGCCACCGCGGCGGCGCAGGCCGAGCACGAAGGCGATCACCTGCGCGGTGGCGAGATAGAGCTCCTCGGGGATGCTGTCTTCGAGCTCGACCGCGGAGAGCGCCTGCGCCAGCACGGCGTTCTGCTCGATGGCGATGTCATGCTCGCGCGCGGTCTCGATGATCTTTTCGGCGACGACGCCATGGCCCTTGGCGGTAACGCGCGGCGCGCCCTGGCCGTCATATTCGAGCGCGACGGCGAGCGGCAGCGATTGCGGCTGGCTCATGAGCGGCGGTCCAGGAACTGGCCGGCGACGGCCTTTGCCTGCTGCGGGTGGCCGGTGAAGACCTCGAACTCGGCGCTGTCGAAGCGCGACCGGAGCAGTGAGGTCTCCAGATCGGGGGTCGCCTGGCGCAGCAGGCGGCTGGTGTCTTCGCGCTCGGCCCAGAAGGAGACGCCGATCGCGCGCCCCTGCAGCGTCACCACGCCCTGGAGCGCGCCGAGTGGCTCGACATCGAGCGCGAAGCGCACCCGCCAGAGTGGCGCCTCGGGCGTGGCGGAGCCGGATTGCGGCGGGTCGCGCTCGATCTCCAGCGGCAGCACGGCTGTGCCGTTCGGCAGAGCGAGCGGGATTTCGGTGAGCCAGCGCGCCGGTGGCTGCTGGTCGAGCCGCGTCGCCTCCTGTGGCAGCGAGGCGTATTGGGCAAGCGCGATACGATCGAGCGCCGCCTCGGTCTGGCCGAACAGCGCCTGCGCGATCATGGCGGGGCGGGCGGCGCTGGTCAGGCTCGGTTCGGCGGCCGGCTGCGGCGTCAGCAGGCCATCGCGTGGCGGAGCAGGGCGGGCTTTCGCTGCTGCCGAGGCGGCTGCGTCCTGATCGGGCGTGCTGCGCGGGACCGGACGTCCGGCCTGCGGCGCAGTTTCGTTCGTGGTTTCGCCGGGAAGCGACAGCCTCGCCGGGGCGGCTCCTTCGACGGCTGGTTTCAGCAGATCGCGCAGGCTCTGCAGGGCCGCCTTGAGATCGGTCTGCGGTGTCGGGGCTTCTCCTGCCGCCTGCCTGGCCTCGAGAAAGACGCCGGAGCGGGCGATGGCGGCCTTCAATGTTTCAGCCGTGACAGGCCTCGCCTCGGCGGTCGGCAGGCGCTGAGCGAGGATCTGGTCGACCAGCGTCATCAGCGGCTTCGGCAAGGTCAGCGCGACCGAGCCCTGTGCCAGGCTGCCGAGATTGGCGAAGAGCGGGGCGAGGCTGTCCTGCCGCCCGAGCGCCGCCCCGAGCAAGGGGCCGGCGATGGCGCGCGGCGAGGCGGGGACAGTCTGCGGAGCAACCGGCGTGTTGGGGGTGGGGATCGCGCGGCCTGCCTGCAAGGTAGCAGGGGCGGCCGATGCCTGGGCAGTTGCGGCGGCAATGGTTGGCGAGGTGCCCGCTTGCGGAGGCGGCGGAGCGGAGGGCGGCGTACCCGTCGTCGGCTGGCCGGCAGGTGGTGAAGCGTTGGGGCCGCTAGTCTGAGCCGGGCGGACGCCGACCAGCGTCGCTTGCAGCGGGGCGCCAGGCTCGGCCGGGGCGGCGAGCTTGAGCATCAGGCTGGCGCCGGGCTGGAGCGCCGCCTGCCGAACCTCGGGGCCGGCGAGCACGAGCGCGACCTTGACGCCGTTGACCAGGGCGGTGGCGTTTCCATCGGGGTCGAGTGCGACGAGCTTGGCCTCGACCGTCTTGCCGGCGACAAGGCGGCCATTGCCGCTCATCGTCGCGAGCAGGGTCGCGAGATTCTGGCTCTTGATGAGCGCCGCGAGCTGCGCCGGATCGGACGGGATGGCTGCCATGCGGGCAGCCTGGCACGAAATGTTAAGGATTCTCTTGCGCCGGGCAGCGTTGCGTCAGCGGCGCTGGTGCGGGAGCACGCTCTGCGGCAGGTTTGCCGCCTGCTCTGGAGATTTCGTCATGGACTATCGCGTGCTCGGCCGCTCCGGCCTCAAGGTCTCGCCGCTCTGCCTGGGCACGATGATGTTCGGGGCGCAGACCGAGGAAGCCGATGCGAGGGCGATCATCGACAACGCCGCCGCTGCCGGCGTCAATTTCATCGACACGGCCGATGCCTATGCCGAAGGGCGCTCGGAGGAGATCACCGGACGCGCCATCGCCGGCAACCGCCATGGCTGGGTGCTGGCGACCAAGGCGGCGAACGCGATGGGCGATGGGCCGAACCAGCGCGGGCTCTCGCGCAAATGGCTGCTGGAGGCGTGCGATGCCAGCCTGAAGCGGCTCGGCACCGATTTCATCGACATCTACTACCTGCACAAGGAAGACCACGAGACGCCGCTCGGCGAAACGATCAGGGCGATCGGCGACCTCGTGCGGGCCGGCAAGATCCGCTATTTCGGCGTCTCGAACTATCGCGGCTGGCGCGTCGCCGAGATCTGCCGGCTCTGCGACGAGCTCGGCATCGACCGACCGGTAGTCAGCCAGCCCTATTACAACGCGATGAACCGCATGCCAGAGGTCGAGCATCTGCCGGCTTGCGGCTATTACGGGCTCGGCGTCGCCAGCTATTCGCCGCTGGCGCGCGGCGTGCTGACGGCGAAATACGAGCCCGGCCAGGCGCCGCCCGAGGGCACCCGCGCCGGCCGCGCCGACAAGCGCCTGATGCAGACGGAATGGCGCGAGGAATCACTGGTGATCGCCCGCACGATCCGCGACCATGCCGCGGCGCGCGGCCTGACGCCGGTGCAGTTCGCGGTCCGCTGGGTGCTGAACAACAAGCTGCTGACTGCGGCCGTTGCGGGCCCGCGCACCATGGAGCAATGGCAGGGCTATCTCTCGGCGCTCTCGGCCGATTTCGCCGCCGAGGATGAGGCGCTGGTCGATTCACTGGTGCCGGCGGGCCATCCCTCGACGCCCGGCTACAGCGATCCGGCCTATCCGCTGGAGGGGCGGCTGGCGCGGGCGGGCTAAACCCCCTCAAGGATGCAGCTTCAGGCCCTTGATCGCCTTGTCGACCGCCTTGCGGTCGCCGTGCAGGGCGATGCCGACGAGGTCGAGCGCGGCGGTCGCGACGGCCTCGACCACGGCGCGATTGGCCTCGTCATGGCCGGTCGCGAAAAGCTCCCGCGTGTAAAGCGAGGGCGTCAGCCCAGCTTCGCCAGCCCGCCGCAGCACGCGGGTGAGGTCGGCGGAAGTCGCGGCGAAGATCAGGATGGGCTGGCGCACCAGCGGGCCGTAGACCTTGCCGGAGCCGTCGCGGTAAGCTTGCCCGCCGAGTTCCGGCGCGGCGGCGACCAATCCTCCGGACAGGAACGCGGTGACGTTGAGCTTCTGCCAGGCGGCGAGCTCCTCATGGACGATGATGGCAATCTTGGTGTCGAAGCGCATGCCGATAGCGATAGAGCCCGCCGAGCCGGCGGGTCTTGAACGTTCGTGCGCGCTCGCCTCGCCTGGCGACTGGATACGCACCGCGCCGGACGGGGAAGGCATCGAGCGGATCGAGGCTTTCTTCAGCGGCCATGCCTACGACACGCATCGGCACGACACCTATGCGATCGGCTACACGATCAGCGGGGTGCAGAGCTTCGACTATCGCGGCGCGCAGCGGGATTCGACGCCGGGCGACCTGATCGTGCTGCATCCGGACGAATTGCATAACGGCCGGGCCGGGATCGAGAGCGGCTTCCGCTATCGCATGGCCTATGTCGAGCCGGGACTGATCATGGCGGCGCTGGCCGGGCGCGCCAGCGCGATCCCGTTCATCGGCAATGCCGTCTGCCGCGATGGCAGCCTGATGCGGGCACTGGTCGGCCTGCTGGGGGATGTCGAGCATGGGCTGGAGCCGCTGGAGCGCGACGCGGCGGTCGGGGCGCTGGCCGAGGCGCTGCTCAAGCTCGATCCATCCTGTGCGCTCGACGGCGCAGAGACGCCGGCGATGCGGGCCTGCGAGCGGGCGCGCGATTTCCTCAGCGAGAGCCGTGACGAGACGATCGACTCAACCATGCTGGAAGCGATCACCGGGCTCGACCGCTATGCGCTGGCCCGGCAGTTCCGGCGCCGCTACGGCACCAGCCCGCATCATTACCTGGTGATGCGCCGGCTGGAGCGGGCGCGGTTGCTGATCAGGCAGGGCGAAGTGCTGGCCGAGGCGGCTGCCGCGAGCGGCTTCGCCGACCAGAGCCATATGACCCGGCATTTCCGCCGCGCCTATGGGCAATCGCCCGGGCGCTGGCGGGCGATGCAGGTCGGCGGCGTTCCGGAAGCCGCCTGAGCGAGAGTCAGTTCAGGACGCAGAAGCCGCCGACGACCACCTGCGAGCGGCACCAGACACGGGGAACTGCGGGCTGCGTACCGCGCAGATTGGCGGTTTCGATCGCGGCGACGGCGGTCGGCGTCGCGACGGGAATGGGCTGGCTCGGAGCGGCGTTGTCCACCTGGCGGTTGCGGAAGGCCGGGGTCACCACGACATGGGGGCCGCCCTGGCTCGTGTGCGTGGTATGCGAACGGCTGCCGCCAAAGCGGAACTTGGCGGCTTCGGCGTTCGCCGGCAGCAAGACCAAAGCGAGAGCGGCGACGGCGAGAAGACGGATCATGCCAGGCTCCATTGCGCGGCATGAGTGTGCCTGAGTGGTCTTGCTCAGCCCAGCAAAGCCTCGGATCAGGCTGAGCAAGGGGTTAAGCGGATGTCGCAACGTCAGCTTCGGCCCCGGTCAGGCCGGCCCAAGCCGCCATCGCGCCCCGCGCCACCGCCTCGAGCTCGGCGCGGCTCGCGCCGTCGCGGGCGCGGATCGACATGCCCTGCTGCACCGTGCAGTAGAAGGCGGCGATCGCTGCGGGATCGAGGCCCGCTGGCAACACGCCCCGGGCGATGTCGCCCTGGAGGCGCGCTGCCATTACGCCTTGCATCTCGCCGCGGGCATCGCGCAGAGCGCGGCCGGCTTCTTCGCTCGTGCCGGCGGCATGGACGACGGAGAGCACGACCATGCAGCCCGCCGGCTTGTCGGGGCGGCTGAACAGAGCGGCCGAGTGCATCAGATAGATCTCGATCGCCTCGCGCGCAGTCGGGGCTGCTGCGATCGCGGCGGCGAGCTCGGCCCCGTCGCCGGCCTCGTAGAGCGCCAGCGCTTCGCGATAGAGCGCCTCCTTGCTGCCGAAGCAGGCGTAGAGGCTCGGTGCATTGATGCCCATCGCCGCGGTGAGCTCGCTCATCGAGGCGCCCTGGAAGCCCTTCTCCCAGAACAGCAGCATGGCCTTCTGCAGGGCCTGCGCCCGGTCGAAGGCGCGCGGGCGGCCTCGTTCGGCCATGGCAGTACCTTTCTGTAGCGACCGATAAATAAATTGCTTGACCCGCTGGAGCAAGCAGCTCATCAGAATATGTATCAATCACTACAGATATGGTGACCCATGACGAAACTGGCGGGCAAGGCAGCTCTGGTGACCGGGGGCAGTCGCGGCATCGGCGCGGCGACGGCGCTCAGGCTGGCGCAGGACGGGGCCGATGTGGCGCTGACCTATGAACACGCTCGCAACAAGGCCGAGGCGGTGGCCGACAAGATCCGGGCGCTCGGCCGTAAGGCCGTAGTGCTGCACGCCGACAATGCCGACCCGGCGGCGCTCATGGCAGCGGTCGACAGGGCCGCGGCCGAGCTCGGCGGGCTCGATATCCTCGTGAACAATGCCGGCATCTGGCATCAGGGTGAGGTCGGCAGCTGGAGCCTCGACGAGATCGACAAGGTCATCGCCGTCAATGTCCGTGCGGTGATCGTCGCCTCGCAGGCTGCGGCGAAACATCTGCCCGAGGGCGGGCGGATCATCACCACGGGCTCGTGCCTGGCCGAGCGGGTGATGGATCCAGGCATCGCGCTCTATGCGATGAGCAAGGCGGCGCTGATCGGCTTCACCAAGGGCCTCGCCCGCGATCTCGGGGCGCGCGGCATCACCGTCAATGTCGTCCATCCCGGTTCGACCGACACCGACATGAACCCGGCCGATGGCGACCATGCCGACGACCAGCGCGCCAGGATGGCGATCCCACGCTATGGCAAGGCCGAGGACATCGCCGGCCTGATCGCCTATCTCGCCAGCGAGGAGGGGCGCTTCATCACCGGCGCCGGCATCGCGATCGATGGCGGGGTGAACACCTGATCAACCGGCGTCCAACCCGGCGGCCCTCATCCTGAGGAGGCCCGAGAGGGCCGTCTCGAAGGATGGTCCAGTTGTCTCGTGAGCCTTCTGGAGCATCCTTCGAGACGCGCTCCCATGGAGCGCTCATCAGGATGACGGCTCGCGGGGAGAGACGAAGGCGGGCCTCAGTGCCCCGGCAGGACGATGATCGTCGGCTTGGCCGGGAGCGTCGCCTTCGACAGCACGATCTCTGGCCGCTCGCGGCGCTCGACCGGCCAGAGGTCCTGCGAGCGGGCGAGGAAGCGGTTGAGGGTGCCGCCGCCGAAGAAGTGCATCGGGATCATCACCCTGGCCTGCACGGCCTTCAGCACTTCCAGCATGCCCTCCTGATCGAGCGTGTAGCTGCCGTCGACCGGGAAGAGCACGATGTCGACCCGCCCGAGCGCGCGCAAATGGCCGGGTTCGAGCGGGTGATGGAGATGGCCGAGATGGGCGATGCAGAGCTCGCCGATCTCGAAGACGAACATCGAGTTGCCGTCATAGTCGGTGTCGCCGCCATAGGAGCGGATATTGGTCGGGACATTGCGCACGCGCATGTCGCCGAACGTGACGTCGTGACGGGCGGCGCCCCGGCCTGCAGGATCCCAGCCCGGAAGGACCTGTTTGATGGCGGGGTCGGGCGCGCGCGAATTATGCGTCGAATGCGCCTTGTTCATCGTCGCGATGTCGGGCGTCACCGGTGGGCGGACATAGTCGTTGTAGTCGGTCGCCGCTTTCACCCCGCCGGGCGTTTCGATCAGGAAGGTGGCGTGGCCGACGAAGGTCAGGCGGACCTCGTCCTTGCCGAGATTCACGCGCTGGATCGGCAGGCGGAGCGAAGCCATTTCCGGTCGGCAGCCCGGCTCGTTGGCCTGGGCGAGGGCAGGGACAGGCGAGAGCAGGGCGGCGGGCGCTGCGAGCGCGATCGCGCCGAGAAGCAATCGCCATCCCGCCCTGATGCCGAAGCTCGCCATTGCGTTTCCTCCGCCGCGCCGCCTGCCGAAGCTTAGCTGCTCGCAAGAGCGGGGCCAGCCCTCGCGGCGCCTGCTCGCGAATTCGTGGGCGGCTCAGTGATAGCGGTTGAAGGAATAGCGGCGGACGATGCGGGCCATGGCGAGCATCTGCTTGGTGGTCGGCGGCGACGAAAGCAGCGCTGTGGCCGGTGTTTCGCTCATCGCTTTCAGACATCGTGACAGCCGATGGTTGGCCGCAAGGTTGGCCAGCGCCAGCTTCCGCAAGCCGCTGGCACCCTGCATGACGACGAGTGGATCGCTGCCAGTCGGGGTATTGACGACCAGACTATTGGAATTCAGTTGTGCTTCCGGTCCGGAGGCCAGCCCCGTGTACCAGGCGTCGGCAATCTCGACACTCTGCCCGGTCTCCATCGCCGCCAGGAATGCCGCCAGCGGCCAGCTTGCCTGCTTACCGTTCCGCCCCAGAAACTCGTCCAGCTCCGCCTCGCTCATCCTGGCCCGGACGATGCGGTAGACGTTCAGCATGCGCTT
>Ga0102589_1003740_pt1 | contig 15317 bp, 9 predicted proteins | sample AraplaMF_Col_mLB_FD_76858 | JGI IMG/M metagenome (GOLD analysis project Ga0102589, IMG submission 76858) | Arabidopsis root microbial communities from the University of North Carolina, USA - plate scrape MF_Col_mLB | ecosystem: Host-associated > Plants > Roots > Endosphere | place: USA... | reverse complement strand
TCGCCGCCGAGCAGGATGTCGCCGCCGCGGGCCTGTCTTCGCTCGACAAGACGCGCATGCGCGAACTCAAGCGCATGGGCTTCTCCGACGCGCGCATCGCGCAGCTGACCGGCACCGACGAAACCGCCGTGCGCACGCTGCGCCGCGCGTTCGGCGTGCGTCCGGTGTACAAGCGCGTGGACTCGTGCGCGGCGGAATTCGCCACGACGACCGCGTACATGTACTCGACGTACGAGGATGAGTGCGAGGCCGAGCCGACCAATCGCAACAAGATCGTCGTGCTCGGCGGTGGCCCCAACCGCATCGGCCAGGGCATCGAGTTCGACTACTGCTGCGTGCACGCGGCGCTCGCGCTGCGCGAGGACGGGTACGAGACCATCATGGTCAACTGCAACCCGGAAACCGTCTCGACCGACTACGACACCTCCGATCGCCTGTACTTCGAACCGCTGACGCTGGAAGACGTGCTGGAAATCTGCGATCTGGAGAAGCCCAAGGGCGTGATCGTGCAGTACGGCGGCCAGACGCCGCTGAAGCTGGCGCGCGCGCTGGAAGCCAACGGCGTGCCGATCATCGGCACCTCGCCGGACAGCATCGACCTGGCCGAGGACCGCGAGCGCTTCCAGAAGCTGGTGCAGGACCTGGGCCTTGCGCAGCCGCTCAACCGCACCGCACGCAATCCGGAAGAAGCGATCGTGCTGGCCTCGCAGATCGGCTACCCGCTGGTCGTACGCCCGAGCTACGTGCTGGGCGGCCGCGCGATGGAAATCGTGCACGCCGACGCCGACCTGCATCGCTACATGCGCGATGCGGTGAAGGTCTCCAACGACTCGCCGGTGCTGCTGGACCGCTTCCTCGACAACGCCGTGGAAGTGGACGTGGACGTCATCGCCGACAAGGACGGCAACGTGCTGGTCGGCGGCGTGATGGAGCACATCGAGGAAGCCGGCGTGCATTCGGGCGACTCCTCGTGCTCGCTGCCGCCGTACTCGCTGAGTCCGGCCGTGCAGGACAAGCTGCGCGAGCAGGTCGTCGCGCTCGCGAAGTCGCTGAAGGTCGTGGGCCTGATGAACACGCAGTTCGCGATCACCTTCGACGAGGAAGGCCGCGAGACCATCTACCTGATCGAAGTGAACCCGCGCGCCTCGCGCACGGTGCCGTTCGTGTCCAAGGCCACCGGCATGGCGCTGGCGAAGATCGCCGCGCGCTGCATGGTCGGCAAGACGCTGGCCGAGCAGGGCGCCAACGAGGAGATCATTCCGGAGTACTACTCGGTCAAGGAAGCGATCTTCCCGTTCGCCAAGTTCCAGGGTGTGGATCCGATCCTCGGGCCGGAAATGCGCTCGACGGGCGAAGTGATGGGCGTGGGTCGCAACTTCGGCGCGGCCATGGCGCGCGCGCAGGAAGCCGGCGGCATCAAGGCGTTGCCGGAAGGCGGCAAGGTGTTCGTGTCGGTGCGCGACCCGGACAAGAAGCGCGTACTGCCCGTCGCGCAGGACCTGGTCAAGCGCGGCTACACGCTGGTCGCCACCGAAGGCACCCACAAGTTCTTCAGCGACCACGGCCTGGCCTGCGAGCGCATCAACAAGGTGACCGAGGGCCGCCCGCACGTCGTCGACCTGATCAAGAACGGCGAAATCGTCTACATCGTGAACACGACCGAGGGCCGCCAGGCCATCAACGATTCGTTCTCGATCCGCCGCGAGGCGCTGCAGCACCGCGTGACCTACTCGACTACTGTGTCGGGCGCCCGCGCGCTGGTGGGCTCGCTCGACTACCGCGGCACCGGCCCGGTCTGGTCGCTGCAGGAGCTGCACGCGGAAGTGCAGGGCGCGTAAAGCGCCCCGAGTGAGGCCTCGTAGCCCGGGTAAGCGCAGCGCGCGCACCCGGGTCGCAGGTCGCCTCACCCCCGGGTGCGCTTCGCTTACCCGGGCTACAACAGCCAGCCAGGCGGGTTCACCCCGGCGCCCATCTGTTGGAGAATCCGCATAACGCCACCGCCGGGCTCCCGCGCCCGGCGCACAGGAAGAACAAAGCAATGCGAGCACCCATTACCCTTCAGGGCGCGCAGCGTCTGCGCGCCGAACTGGAAGAATTGAAGTCGGTCAAGCGTCCGGCGGTGATCAATGCGATCTCCGAAGCGCGCGCCCACGGCGACCTCAAGGAAAACGCCGAGTACCACGCCGCCCGCGAACAGCAGGGCTTTATCGAAGGCCGCATCAAGCAGCTCGAATCCGAGCTGTCGCACGCGCAGGTCATCGACGTCGCCTCGCTCAACGCCGGTTCGCGCGTCGTCTTCGGTGCCACGGTCGAACTGGCCGACACCGAAACCGACGAAGAACGCCGCTATCAGATCGTTGGCGACCTGGAAGCCGACATCAAGCTGGGCCTGATCGCCATTTCCTCGCCGGTCGCGCGTGCGCTGATCGGCAAGCACGAGGGCGACACGATCACCATCGACGCGCCCGGCGGCATCCGCGAGTACGAGATCGTCGGCGTCAGCTACGCCGGCTGAGGGCTCGGCACCGTGATCACGCTGCTGCTGCCGCCGCGCGAACGCTTCGGCGGCCAGCGCCTGTCCGCCGATACCGGACGGGCGCTCGCACGCGGCGATCGCAGCGAACGCAGCGGCGATGCGCTGTCGAACATCCTCGACGTGCTGCCGCGCGGCTGGCCCGTCGCGGCCGCCTCGCGCCAGCGCGACGCGGGCGATGCGGCGAACGCGGCATGGCTTCGCGCCGATCCCGCCTACGTACGGCCCGACATCAACGGCGCGCGCCTGCTGTCCTATGGCGAAGCGCTCGGCCTGACGCCGGCCGATGCGGCGGCGTTGCTCAAGCCGCTCAAGCCGCTGTTCGGCGACGCGGGTTTTCCGATCGATGCGCCGGTGCCGACGCGCTGGTACCTGCGTTTGCCGACGGGCGCGAAACTGCCGGATTTCACCCCGCCCGAGCAGGCGCTCGGCGCCGATCTGTTCGACGAACTGCCGCAAGGCCCCGAAGGCCGCCGCTGGCGTTCGCTGCTGAGCGAAGCGCAGGTCGTCCTGCACAACCATCCCTTGAACGCGCAACGCGTCGCGGCCGGATTCGCGCCGGTGAATTCGCTCTGGTTCTGGGGCGCAGGCACGTTGCCCGATCGCGTGCAGTCGAGTTATGCCCACATCGCAAGCGACGACGAAACGATCACGGCGCTGGCGTCGCTCGGCGGGCTGGAAGTGGCCGCGCAGCCGACGTCATGGAACGGCCGCGCGAACGCAGGCAATACGTTGATCGACCTGCGCGACGCACGCGACCTCCAGCCGCTCGAACGCGACTGGTTCGCGCCGCTGCTGAAGGCCGTCGGCAATGGCGAGCTGAAACAGCTGCGGTTCGAATTCGACGACGGCGCGCGTTACGACATCGCGCGCTCGCAGCGCTGGCGCTTCTGGCGCAAGCCGCTGGCCTCGTTCGTCGGCGCGGACTAAGGACGTCCCGCATGAAACCGATCGCACGCCTGCGCCGACGCGAGTTCGTCGATCCCGGCCTCTGGCCCGATTCGATGCCGGATCTGCTGCGCCGCCTCTACGCGGCGCGTGGTGCGACGACGGTCGAACTCGCGCAGCCGCGCCTGGCGCAGCTGCATGCGCCGGAACTGCTCGGTGGCCTGGATGCGGCGACGGCGCTGCTCGCCACCGCGATCTCTGAAGACCGCCACATCGTCGTCGTCGGCGACTTCGATTGCGATGGCGCGACCGCCTGCGCGGTCGGCGTGCGCGGCCTGCGCATGCTCGGCGCGAATCGCGTCTCGCATGCGGTGCCCAACCGCATCGTGCACGGCTACGGCCTTTCGCCCGCGCTGGTCGAGGAACTGGCCACGCTGCAGCCCGACCTGCTGGTCACGGTCGATCACGGCATCGCGTGCCACGCCGGCATCGCCGCGGCGAAGGCGCGCGGCTGGCAGGTGCTGGTCACCGATCACCATTTGCCGGGCGAACATCTTCCGCCCGCGGACGCCATCGTCGATCCCAACCTGCGCGGCGATGCATTCCCGAGCAAATGCCTGGCCGGCGTCGGCGTGATGTTCTACGTATTGCTGGCGCTACGTCGTCATCTGCGCGAACGCGGCGCCTTCGTCGGAAAGGAACCGGACCTGCAGGTGCTGCTCGACCTTGTCGCCGTCGGCACGGTCGCCGACGTGGTGCCGTTGGACGCGAACAATCGCGCGCTCGTCGCGGCGGGCCTGCGCCGCCTGCGCACGGGGCAGGGCTGCGCCGGCCTGCGTGCGCTGATCGAAGTGTCGCAGCGCGATTGCGCGCGACTCACCGCCACCGACATCGGCTTCGCCGTCGGCCCGCGCCTCAACGCGGCCGGACGCCTGGAAGACATGTCGCTGGGCATCGAATGCCTGCTCACCGACGACCTCGCGCGTGCGCGCGACATCGCCGCGACGCTCAACGAGATCAACAGCGAACGCCGCGCCGTGCAGCAGCAGATGACCGACGATGCCGAGCGCGCGCTCGCGCGCGTCGCGATCGGCGACAGCGCGGTGCCGCCGGCGATCTGCCTGTTCGACGCCGAATGGCATCCGGGCGTCGTCGGGCTGGTCGCGTCGAAGATGAAGGAACGCCTGCACCGCCCGGTGATCGCGTTCGCCCCCTCGGAACCCGGCAGCGATTCGCTGCGCGGTTCGGCGCGTTCGATTCCGGGATTCCACATCCGCGACGCGCTCGCCGACGTGCACGCGCGACATCCGCACCTCATCGAACGTTTCGGCGGCCACGCGATGGCGGCGGGATTGTCGCTGCGCGCGGACGCGTTCGCCGCATTCGCCGAGGCGTTTCGCGACTCCGCCGCTGCATCGCTCACTCCCGAATTGCTGCAGGCCGAATTGCTGAGCGACGGCGAGCTGTCCGCCGACGAGTTCTGCCGCGCCAGCGCCGAAGCGCTGCGCGATGGCGGGCCGTGGGGGCAGGGCTTCGCCGAGCCGCAGTTCGACGGCGAGTTCGATGTGCTCGGCTGGCGTGTGGTCGGCGAGCGCCATCTCAAGCTGGAACTCGGCCTGGCCGGACGTCGCCTCAATGCAATCGAGTTCGGCGGCTGGACGGGGATGGCGCCACCGTCGCGTGTGCGGGTCGCGTTCCGCCTGGAAACCGACGATTACCGCGGCGGCGATGCGGTGCAACTGGTGGTCGTGCACCGCGAGGTGGTGGCGTGACGCCCGCGATCAGTCGACGTTCGTACGGTTCTCGCTGACGAACGTTCCCAGTTCCGAAAGCGTGCGATCCACGCGGCGCAACAGCAGGGCGATTTCCTCGGACGTGAGCAGGTTTCCGGCTTCGGCGGTGCGCGATGCCACGCGCAGGTCGCCGGCCAGGTTGCGATAACCGAAGGTGCCCAATGCGCCGGTGATGCGATGCAGCGCGCGGCCCATCCGTTTTGCATCACGGGCTTCGTCGGAGCTGCGAAGTTCGTCGAGATCCGCCGGCAGATTCGCAAGCAGGTCCTCGGCGACCAGGCACACCGTCTCGCGCGAGCCGAAACTGCGCGTGAGCATCGCCAGATCGATGGCCTCGACCGGCGGCAGCGGCGGCAATGCGATGTCCTGCGGCGGCTCGCCGCGTTCGGCCGATTCGACGAGCGCGGCGATGGTGCCGGTCAGCGTTTCGTCGGCGGTCGCGTCGTTCGCGGCCGGTTCCGGTGGCAGCCAGCGCTCCAGTTGCGCCTTCATCTCGTCCAGGCCGATCGGCTTGCGCAGGTGGTCGTCCATGCCTGCGTCGCGGCACTGCGCTTCGTCTTCGGCGCCGACGCCCGCGCTGAGGGCGAGGACCGGCAGGCGCGGAAGGCCCAGCGTGAGTTCGCGTGCGCGCACCGCGCGTGCGAGTTCGAAGCCGCTCATGCCGGGCATGCGCAAATCGGTCAGGAGCAGGTCGAAGTGATCCTCCGCCAACGCGGCGAGCGCCTGTTCGCCATCGGACGCGACGCGGCAGCGATAGCCGAGTTCGGCCAGCTGTCGCTGTACCAGCAACTGGTTGGTGGAATGATCCTCGGCGACCAGGATGCGCGCCGCGTGTGAAGCTTTTGCCGTCATGCTCGATGGTTCTCGTGTCGTGGCTTCGTCCAGCGCGTGGACGCAGGCGCGGCGTACGTGGGTGGGCAGCAGGGGTTCGGTCACGATGGCGCTGCGGGGCGCATCGCTGCTGTCTTCGACCAGGGGTACCCAGCGCGCCTGCGTGCCTGTGTCGGGTGGATCGTCGGACAGCAGCAGCTGCGCCTGCGCGATGTCGGCGACAGACTTCGCGCCGAACGATCGCACGATCGCGGTGAGGGCTTCGGCCGTGTCGGCATCGCGGCTGCGTACCAGCACGCTGCGTCCGGCGAGCGCCACGTCGATCGCGGTCTGCCGCGCAATGGGCGTGGCGATCGTCAGCGCGACGCGCGTACCTTCGCCCGGTGCGCTGTGGAGTTCGAGCGTGGCGCGCATGAGATCGGCCAGCCGCCGGCAGATCGCCAGGCCGAGACCGCTTCCCCCGTAAGTGCGCGAGGTGCTCGCTTCGGCCTGCGTGAATGGCTGGAACAGCCTGCCCTGTTCGGCGGCACCGATGCCAATGCCGGTGTCGGTGACGGCCAGGCACCAGGTCTGCGCGTCCTTCGTCGTCTCCAGTACCTGCAGCGATACCGCCACATAGCCGCTGCTGGTGAACTTGATCGCGTTGCTCAGCAGGTTCAGAAGGATCTGCCGCAAGCGCGTGGGATCGGCCACCACAACGCCCGCCAGCGAAGGATCGATGTGGCAGATACAACGCAGGTTCTTGCGCCGGCACAGATCGAGCACCAGTTCGATCGAGTTGGACACCAGCACGCGCAGATCGGTGTCGACCGGTTCGAGCGCGAGGCGGCCGGCTTCCATGCGCGATATGTCGAGCACGTCGTCCAGGATCGTGCGCAGCGCCTGCGCGTAATCCTGCACCAGGCCGAGCAGGTAGCGCTGGTCCTCGTTGACCTCGCTGCGCGAGAGTATTTCGATGATGCCGGTGATGCCCGCCATCGGCGTCCTGATTTCGTGGCTCATCGCGGCGAGGAAGTTTGCCCGGGCAGCGGCAGCGCTTTCGGCCGATTCCTTGGCCGATTCCAGCGCGTCGGCCTGCCGGTGCGCGGCAGTGACATCGACCCAGTAACCGCTCCAGTGCACCAGCCCGTCGGGGAGGCGGCGCGCCACCGCGCTCACGCGAACCCATCGTTCGGGCGCGGGCGAAACCGTGCGGAAATCCATCTCGACCGGCGTGAGCTCCTCGTACGAATGCGCCATCGCACGACGCATCCGCTCCATGTCGGGCTCATAGATGCACGAAGGCAGGGTCTCCTTCGGGTCGGCCATGAGCTCGTCGTGCCCCATTCCGAACAACGCGCGGGTATTGCCGGCGATGAAGGGCAGGGCGTAATTGCCCGCCGGGTCGCGCGTCATCTTGAAGATCACGCCAGGCAGGTTGCGCGTGAGATCGCGCATCAGGCTGTCGGTCTTCTCCCGATTCTGGATCTCGTGACGCGTGCGCAGCCACGCCAGCGTCAGTATCGCCAGCAGCAATGCCGCCACGCCCGCGCCCATCGCCACCGTGCGCCAACGCACGCCGCTGGACACCTGGACTTCCAGCCATTGCGAACGGATGCGCTGCTGGTCTTCGTGGTTGAGCGAGGCGAGCATGCGGTTGATCAGCGGCACCAGCGGTTGGTATTCGCCGCGTATCGCGAACACGAGTTCGTCGTCGAAGCCGGCCGGTGCGGCGATGCGCAGGTCGGTGAAATCGCCGCTGCGGAGCGAACGCTCGGAGGAAATGATGTCGCCGACGTACGCGTCGGCCTGCCGGTCCTGGACCGCCTTGAGGCCTTCGGCGTTGTTGCCCATCAGCAGCAGCGTGGCACCGGGCGCTTCGGCCTTCACCTTGGCCGCGCGCCCCGTGCCCACCACCGCGATGCGCTTGCCGTCCAGGTCGCCCAGTCCGCTCACCATGCGCGAACCGTTGCGGGTGATGACGACAGTGCCCACACGCGCGAAGGTGTCCGTCATCTTCCATTGCGGACCGATCGGCGCGGCTGCCGGAATCGGCACCACGTCCACCTGGCCGCGCTTCATCAGGTCGAGCAGGTCTTCGAGCGAGGCAGGCACTTCCTTCTGAAGGCGCATGCCGAGGCCGCGTTCCATCATCCGGACGTACTCGCCGGCGATGCCGCTGACGTGGCCCTTCTCGTCGGGAAAACTGATCGGTTCCCACGTGCGCGTGTAGCCAAGGCGCGGCGGCGGCATGCCGGCCAGCCACGTCTGCTCGTCGTTGGTTAGCGGTATGCGGCCTTCGCGCTGGATCGGCCCGGATGATGTGCCCAACCACTTGCGTTCGAAGGCCACCCGCTGCCCGGGCGTGATGTTCGCCAACGCCTTGTCGATGGCGCTCGCCAGCGGCTTGCGATCGTCGGGCACGGCGAAATGCAGCGTATCGGCGGGCAGATCGATCGGCGCCAGCACGGCCAGCGCAGGCCACGCGCCCGTCGCCAGCGCGGAACGTGCGACGTAGGGATTGCCGATGAACAGATCGGCCTTGCCGTTCTGTACCGCCTGCAGTGCCTGTTGCGTGTCCACGACGGCGATGACCTGCGCGTTTGGGAACTGCGCCAGCGTCGCGCGTTCGACCGAAGCGCCGCGATCGACGACGATGCGCGCCTTGGTGAGCCGGTCGGGCGCGAGCAGGTCGCTGCGGTTGGCCCGGCCCACCGCGACCGGCGCGGCTTCCACGTAAGAGGTGGTGAAGACCAGGCAGGGCGTGCGTTCGGGCACCAGCGAGACGTCCATGAGGACGTCGACTTCACGCCGGCACCCGCCCTTGAGCGCTTCCTCCCACGAAGGGTAGCGACGAACGGCGACGCGCACCCCGAGCTGGCGTGCAATCTCATCCAGATACGCGGGCGCCAGGCCGGTGAGCGTTTCGTTCTCGTAACGTTCGAACGGCGGCCAGCCGCCTTCGTATGCCGCGACGGTGATCGTCGGATGGCTCCGCAGCCATTGGCGTTCTTCGTCGGTAAGGTCGATCCCTGCTGCGTGGACGACGCTCGCCACGCACCACAACAGCACGCACGCGAAACGACAAAACCTCGCCAGCGATGCATGCGTGCGCGTACGGCGATATCCTAGCCGCCCCGAGCTTCCACTCCCGTCCGGCGATCCCGTATGAACCTGCGCGTGTTTCTGGCCGACGATCATCCTGTCGTCCTTCGCGGTGCGAGGGCGATCCTGGAAGCCAGCGGAATCGCGGTGGTGGGAGAGGCGCGTTCGGCCGACGAATTGCTATCCGCGTTGGAAAAGGAACCCTGCGACGTAGTCGTCACGGATTTCGCCATGCCCAACAGCACCGTGCCGGACGGCACGGAAATGATCAGACAGTTGCGCGAGCGACATCCGCTGCTGCCGATTGTCGTCATGACGATGATCGGGAACGTCGGCATCCTCGACTCGCTGCTGCGCGCGGCCGTGCTGGGCGTGGTGGAGAAGACCGAGGACATGGAAATCCTCCCGATGGCCGTGAAGTCGGCGGCCAACCGCCGCGTTTTCATTTCGCCGGGTTTGCGGCGGCAGTTGGACGCCATCGGCAAGCGTCGCGGGCGCGGCACGTTAAGTGCGCGTGAAGCCGAGATCATTCGTCTGCTGGCGTCGGGACTGACGGTAACAGAGATCGCGCAACAGTTGGATCGTAGTTTGAAGACCATCAGTCGGCAGAAGATCGACGCCATGCGCAAGCTCGGGCTGGAGAACGAGGCCGAGCTGTACGCGTACGCACGGGAAAACGGATTGGCCTGAGTCCGGCGTCGCCGCGCGACGCCGCCGTGGTTCGACGTACGAACCCGTCCGATGGCGAAGGGCCGCCGGCGACCGCACACTGCGGTGGTTGCCACAGGAGCAGTACAGCCATGCAGATTCGTGTGGTAATCGCGGACGACCACCTGCCGGTGCTGGCGTCCGTCGGCGCGGCGGTGTCGGCCACGGGCGCGAAGATCGTCGCCAAGGCGCGTTCGCCCGACGAACTGTTCCACGCGTTGCGCGAGCATGCCTGCGACCTGCTGGTGTGCGATTACGCGATGCCGATCGACGGACAGGTCGATGGCATCGCGATGTTCGACGCCGTGCGGATGCGATGGCCGGACCTGCCCGTGGTGGTGCTGACGAGCATGTCCAACGGCGTCGTGCTGCGCGCACTCCTGGAGCTGGGCGTGCGCGGATTGATCGACAAACTGGCGCCCTTGCCCGAACTGGCCGGCACGATCGAAGCGGTGCTGCGCGGAGACACCGTGGTGAGTCCGACGTTCTCCGAAGCGATCGCCGCATACGATGCGCACTTGGACGATCCGCTGCTGAAGAACGAGATCGCGCGGATGTTCGAACGCGGACGCTCGTGCGGGGACATCGCGACGTTGCTGCGGATTCCCGAGAGCGCCGTCGAGCGACACCGCCTCGATGCGGGCGTGGCCGATCCGCTGGCGCGATCTTCCGGACGGCTGGGGCCGTAGGGCCTCGTTCGAGCGCATGCCGTGCGCGCAGCTCCCGTCGTCCCCGAGCCTGGGGTCCGGAACGAACGCTGCGTGGGGAGGGCGGAGGCGTTGATGGCTCGCTCGGGAAGAGGTGGGCGTCCTGCCCGGGGAAAGAGGGTCAGGCTAGCCGCGGCGCACCCGCCTGCCGATAAGAGGAATCTGAGCGCAGGCGCGTCGCACCGGCAGGTTCAGTCCGGGCGGGCGGATGTTGCCCTAAAGGCCACCCCGTCGCGGTTGGTTTTTTGACGCGGCCGAAACATTCACGCACCTAGGCTGAACAGCCTCAACCCGGCCTTCTGGAGTGCGCGCCATGCCGTTGACGATCAATCTCGACCTCACCGATGAGGATCTGCAGCACTTCGCCGGCGTGGTCGAGTCCGCGCGGCAGGCATCGGCAAGCCTCAGCAACGCGCAGGTCATCGAGGCGGCCGAGCAGTTGCTTTCCAAGGCCCAGCAGAGCAAGGCGCCCAAGTTCGTGACCGAGCGTCTGGCGGTGGTCGAAACGCTGGTGGCGATGATGCGCGACGAAGCCTGGGCGCTCTCCGAGGAGGATTGCGCCAACGTGCGTTCGGCGCTGGCGTATTTCGCACACGACGCCGACGTCATTCCCGACAACGTGCCGGTGCTGGGCTTCGTCGACGACGCGATCATGATCGAGTTGTGCGCGCGCGAGCTGGAGCACGAAATCGAGGCGTACAACGACTTCGTCGAATTCCGCCAGCGCGAAGCCGAGCGCCGCAAGCTGGATCCGGCCCAGGTCGGACGCGCGGACTGGCTGGACGCCCGTCGCGAGGAGCTGCAGGACCGCATGCACCGCCGTCGCAAGCGCGATTTCCGCGGCGGCTTCGGAAGCGGCTTCGGCACCGGTTATGGCGGCAGCAGCGGCTACGGGCCGGTGCGGCGCTATTCGGATACCGGCTGGCGCCCGGGTCCGTTCCGCTTCCGCTGAGCCCGGCAACGGCCTCTCCCGCGCGGGGGAGGCTTCGGGGGCGCTGTACGAGCCTGCGGCGCGCGGGCGCGTTTGTTAGAATCGCCGGTTCATTACGCACGCGAACCGGACATGATCGAGCTCAATCCCGTCCGCCAGCGCATCGCCGACCTGACCGGTCGGCTGGATGCGCTCAGGGGGTATCTTTGACTACGACCGCAAGGTCGAACGTCTTGAAGAAGTAAACCGCGAACTGGAAAGCCCGGACGTCTGGAACGACGCCGAACGCGCCCAGTCGCTCGGCCGCGAGCGCTCCTCGCTCGACAAGGTGGTCGGCGGCATCCGCGACCTCACCGACGGCCTCGTTGGCGCGGGCGAACTGCTCGAGCTGGCCGAAATGGAAAACGACGAAGGCACCGCGCAGGCCGTGGTGGACGACGTCGAGCGCTATGCCAAGGACGTGGAAAAGCTGGAATTCCAGCGCATGTTCTCCGGCAAGATGGATGGCACCAACGCGTTCGTCGACATCCAGGCCGGCGCCGGCGGTACCGAGGCGCAGGACTGGGCCGAAATCCTGCTGCGCATGTACCTGCGCTGGGCCGAATCGCGCGGCTGGAAGGCCGAGCTGATGGAAGTCAGCGGCGGCGACGTGGCCGGCATCAAGTCGGCGACCTTCCGCGTGGAAGGCGATTTCGCCTATGGCTGGCTCAAGACCGAAACCGGCGTGCACCGCCTGGTGCGCAAGTCGCCGTTCGATTCGGACAACCGCCGCCACACCAGCTTCACCTCGGTGTTCGTGTCGCCGGAAGTCGACGACAAGATCGACATCGAGATCAATCCTGCGGACCTGAAGACCGACGTGTACCGCTCCTCCGGCGCGGGCGGCCAGCACGTGAACAAGACCGAATCGGCGGTGCGCATCACGCACGTGCCTACGGGGATTGTCGTGGCGTGCCAGACCGAGCGCAGCCAGCACGCCAACCGGGACCGCGCGATGAAGATGCTCGCGGCGAAGTTGTACGAGCTGGAAATCCAGAAGCGCAACGCCGAGCGCGACGCGGTGGAAGCCACCAAGTCCGACATCGGCTGGGGCAGCCAGATCCGCAACTACGTGCTGGACCAGAGCCGCATCAAGGACCTGCGCACCGGCATCGAGCGTTCCGACACGCAGAAAGTGCTGGACGGCGACCTGGACGAGTTCGTCGAGGCCAGCCTGAAATCCGGCCTGGAAGCCGGTTCCAAACGTTCCGACGCGGTCTGAGCCGCGATCCGACGTTGTCCGGTGGCGCCTCCATGCGGGCGCCGCCGCTGCGGCCGGGCCGCAATCCACTTTGATTTTGCATCCTGCAAGCAAGACACTGGCGTCCCGCGCCCGCGGGACCTCGAAACCACACACATCGACACCATGACCGACCAGATCCCCACCGCCCAGACGCCCGCCGACGAGAACTTCCTGATCGCCGAGCGTCGCGCCAAACTCACGGCGCTGCGCGGTGAGGGCATCGCGTTCCCGAACGACTTCCGTCGCGAGGACTACGCCGGCGACCTGCAGTCGCAGTTCGCCGATGGTGAGACGTGGACCGCCGAGGCGCTGGAGGCCAAGGGCCATCGCGTCGCGATCGCCGGCCGCATCATGCTCAAGCGCGTGATGGGCAAGGCCAGCTTCGTGCAGATCCAGGACGAATCCGGGCGCATCCAGCTGTTCCTGCAATCCAACGTGCTCGGCGACGTGTACGAAGCTTTCAAGGGCTGGGACGTGGGCGACATCGTCGGCGCGCAGGGCGTGCTCACGCGTACCAAGACCGGCGAGCTGTCGGTGAAGGCCGACGTGCTGCGCCTGCTGACCAAGTCGCTGCGCCCGCTGCCGGACAAGTTCCACGGCCTGGCCGACGTCGAGCAGCGTTACCGCCAGCGCTACGTCGACCTGATCGTGACGCCCGAGGCGCGCGAAGTCTTCGTCAAGCGCAGCAAGATCATCCGCGCCATGCGCGCGTGGCTCGACGGCCGCCGCTTCCTGGAAGTGGAAACGCCGATGATGCATTACATCCCCGGCGGCGCCGCGGCCAAGCCGTTCGTCACGCACCACAACGCGCTGGACCTGGAACTGTTCCTGCGCGTGGCGCCGGAGCTGTACCTCAAGCGCCTGACGGTCGGCGGCCTGGAGCGCGTGTACGAGATCAACCGCAATTTCCGCAACGAAGGCGTGTCCACGCGCCATAACCCGGAATTCACCATGCTCGAGCTGTACGAGGCCTACGCCACGTACAACGAGATCATGGACCTGACCGAAGGCCTTATCCGCGACGTCGCCGTGCAGGTGCTGGGCACCACGCAGATGCACTGGGACGGCGCCGACATCGACCTGGGCCCGGCGTTCCGCCGCTGGCGCCTGGACGAGGCGGTGCGCCACTACAACCCGGAGATCAGCGCCGCAGACTGCACCGACCGCGCCGCGCTGGTGCGCCATTGCGAACGCCTGAAGGTCCCGGTGAAGGCCGGCTACGGCTGGGGCAAGCTGCTGCTGGAAATCTTCGAGAAGACCGCCGAGCACCAGCTGGTGCAGCCGACCTTCATCACGCATTACCCGGTCGAGGTCTCGCCGCTCGCGCGCGAGAGCGACAACGAGAAGGGCATCACCGACCGCTTCGAGCTGTTCGTCAACGGCAAGGAGCTGGCCAATGGCTTCTCCGAGCTGAACGATCCCGAAGACCAGGCCGAGCGTTTCCGCGCGCAGGTCGCGGCGAAGGAGGGCGGCGACGACGAGGCGATGCACTTCGACGCCGATTACATCCGCGCCCTGGAAGTGGGGCTGCCGCCCACCGGCGGCCTGGGCATCGGCATCGACCGGCTGGTGATGCTGATGACCGGTTCGGCCTCGATCCGCGACGTGCTGCTGTTCCCGTACATGCGGCCGGAATCGGCCTGATACCTGCACGCCGCGCGGAGGTTTCGTCGGAAACCGTCATCCCGGCGCAGGCCGGGACCCGTGCCCGTGGTGCGTTGGCGGCCGTGCACGTGAACGCCGCCGTGAAGCGCAGCTAAAGCCTACGCAGGGCTCAGCCGATTCCTATGGCAAGCCGGGGCGATTCCCGGCTGCGGGCGCCCCCGGCCCGGGGTATGCTCCCCTCACTAGCCACCACAGGGGGTGGCGGCTCCTACGGAATCCCGATGTGAACGTCGTCATCGTCGATGACCAAACCTCAGCGCGCACGATGCTGCGCCACATCATCGAGGACATTTCGTCCGAGCTGCATGTGTCCGATTTCGGCGACCCCGAGGCCGCGCTGGGCTGGTGCGAGTCCAACCAGCCCGACCTGCTACTGCTCGACTACCGCATGCCGGCGCTCGACGGGCTGGAATTCGCCCGCCGCTTCCGCCGCCTGCCGCTCCATCGCGACATCCCGATCATCCTGGTGACCGTGGTCGGCGACGAGCCGATCCGCCAGGCCGCGCTGGAAGCGGGCGTGATCGACTTCCTCGTGAAGCCCGTCCGCCCGCGCGAGTTGCGAGCCCGCTGCCGCAACCTGCTGCAGCTGCGCCAGCAGTCCGAGAACGTGAAGCAACGCGCGCTCTCGCTCGAACAGCGCCTGCTGTCGAGCATGCACGAGGTGGAAGAGCGCGAGCGCGAAACGCTGTCGCGACTGGCGCGCGCCATCGAATACCGGGATGCCGGCACCAGCGCGTACCTGGAACGCATGGCGCACATCGCCGGGCTGATCGCCGAGCAGCTGGGCATGTTCGAGGATGAAGTACGCGTCATCGAAATGGCCGCGCCGCTGCACGACATCGGCAAGATCGCCATCCCCGATGCCGTGCTGATGAAGGCCGGTCCGCTGTCGGAA
>Ga0102589_1003739_pt1 | contig 15321 bp, 11 predicted proteins | sample AraplaMF_Col_mLB_FD_76858 | JGI IMG/M metagenome (GOLD analysis project Ga0102589, IMG submission 76858) | Arabidopsis root microbial communities from the University of North Carolina, USA - plate scrape MF_Col_mLB | ecosystem: Host-associated > Plants > Roots > Endosphere | place: USA... | reverse complement strand
TTCCGAATAACTGGAGAGGTTATTTACAGCGATTTGATGAACAAGTACTCTATGAGTATAGATACTGGGAAGATAAGAATAAAAGCTATTTAGTTAGAGAGGATTAAGTCATGCAAGAAAACAAATTAACTATGAGGGGTATCACCACATCACTATCAGCCTAAGAAAACAGGTTACCCCCAAAATGATAAATAAGCTTTTTTCACAAGAAAGCCCAAAAATTGCGTTCTGGGGGTGTAATAAAACTTTAGCTTGATGGAGATGGGATGAATTTAAACCTCTAAAAAACCTGAAGATGTCCCCATAGCAATTACGATGTCTTCTTTCTTTAAGAGGTTTTGATTCTTTAATTGATTTATCGTATGGATTACTGTGGCAGAAGAATTTTCAAGAAAAAGACCCTTTGTTAACAGGAATTGTTGATCTTGTTTTGCCTGTTCTTCATTAACTACTACTGCTAACCCATTAGATTCTTGTAATGCACTTAAAGCTTGGAAAGTCACCGTTGTTCCGTCTAATGATTTCAGCTCAGTTTCTCCAATAAACTCTTCTATATAGTGAACTCCATTTAATACATTTGTTAAACGAGGAAAGGGCTCAACTGCTATCATTTTGGGAAGTTTTATTGTATTTTTATTTAGGGTAATTTCTTTAAAACCTTGCCAAATTCCCCACAATAGGTCTCCCCTTGAAACTGGAACAATGATTTTATTAGGCACTCTTCCTTGCAATTGTTGCAAAATTTCATAGGCAATAGTTTTATAACCTTGAACTCCAATAAAATTACTTCCAACGGGAGGTGTTAAATAGTTGCTGGCAGGGTAAAATCCCTTGTCGGAATATTCCTTCAATTTAATCCATCTTTCTTCAGATGTATCAGTTAATATTAAGTTTGCTCCATAACCTTTAAGTATTGATTGAATACGATTATTTAAGTTTTTCGAAGCAATTACAACACATTTTATACCTCCGAAAGCCGCATAGGCTGCCAATGAAATCCCTGCGTTTCCACTAGATGCTACAACTACACCTTCGGATCCTGTTTCAATAGCTCTTGTTACAATTAAAGAACTCATTCTATCTTTATGTGAGCCTGTTGGGTTTTGACCTTCGTATTTTATGTAAATTTCCCCAAGTTCTTCTTTACCAATTGATATAGGAATCAATGGGGTATTTCCTTCCCCCATAGAAAAGTAAGATTTATAAGGTAATGCACAAGTAGTATCATCCTGTTTATATATTACTTTTAAACTTGACGGCATATTTTCAACCAAACATCTTGGGCAACCTTCAAAAAAATCAGCAAAATCATAGTTGTTATAACAACGTAAGCATTGCAAATAATTTATTTTAGGATTTTTTTTAATAGTTAATTTCAATGTAAACCATCTCCTAATTTCAAATAATATAATTAATATTTTATTTTGTTTTGCTGCGTTTATATTTCCTTATTCGTTAATTAGTGTAAAATGATTATTGATTATTGTCTAATTGAATTATTCTATGCTGATAATTGATTTTTCAAATAAAGAGGTGATATTCTTGGACTATGAACAAATTAAATCATTCCTTTCTGTAGCAAATCATCGACATTTTACAAAAGCTGCTGACGAACTACATGTAACTCAATCAACAATTACTACTAGAATTAAAAATTTAGAGAGCTATTATGAACAACCTTTGTTTTATCGTTCAAACAAAAAAGTTGAACTTTCTGATTTTGGCAAAGAAATATTACCGTTGCTAGAGAGACAGTTAGAAATAATGGAGAAAACAAAAGACATTGCTAAAGAGTACAAAACGAAAGAAAAGATAATTTGTCTAGGATTAACATATTCTTTATGGAATCCTGTATTAGTGAAGTGGGTTGAACATATACATACTGCTTTTAAAAATATACATTTTAAATTTGTAACAGACCACTCTCCACAAATAATGGAGGGCGTTAAAGATGGTTCTATAGATATTGGAATTGTTTATCATGCTCCATTAAATGATAATATTAAAATTGAAGTAGTGGGGTATGATTATTTTTCCTTATATGGTGCCTCTTCTTTTCATATTAATGAAAGACTTACTTGGAATAACATTATAAACTATCCAATCGTATATCTAGATTGGGGAAGAACTTTTGATGATTGGTTTTTTAGAGAATTCGGTGAATCGTTTACACCCTTTGTGCAAGTCGGCCACAGTAAAACTTTACTGGATTTTGTAAAATCCGGACAAGGTATTGCATTTATTCCGGATCGAATCGTTGAATCATCAGATGGTTTGGAGAAAGTTCATAAACTTGCATATGAGTCTTTAAATCTGTTATATCCTCAAAAAGTGTATCTCATTGCGAAGTCAACCGCACTTAATAACGAGGCTATTCATTATTGCATAGATTCTTTAAAAAAATACTTATTTTAAATACACTTTTTATCAAGATAGAGTAAATTTATATTCATAAAATGAAAAAAACGCTATTCTTTTTGTAGAAATATACAGTTGTTCAACACTTTTAAAAAAGTCTCAAAAACCTTCGTTTTTGAGACTTCTTTATGCTTTCTACTTAATATTGAAATAATGCTATGTTATCCGTCTCAAAACCTGTCTTAAAATCAAAATCTCATTATTCCTTAATTTTAGGCGTGCCGCCCACATTTTAACGAAAATATACGCTAAACGAATTTCAGCATAAAGCGAGTCATCTTTTTATTTTAAGAAAAAAGATGGCTCGCTTTATGCTGAATATTTACTCCACTATTCATAGCCAAGAAACTGTACAAAATGAAAATAGCACAATAAAAAGGAGCTTGTATAATCAAGCTCCTTTTCTTATGGATTTAAATTACATCTTCTTCATAAAGAACCCGTTAGTTTAACAACTCTTGGGACCTCATCTTTTTTATTCAATCATACTACATACATATCAGTTAAAGATTTATTCCTAATAAATCCAAGGTTTTCATAAAGCTTAATCGCTGGATTTTCTTTGATTACAGCTAAACGAGTAGCTGGGTACTCTTTACTTGATATGTTTATAGAATGGGTTAACAAAAATCGTCCAAGACCTTTATGTTGATGTTTAGGGTCTACGGCTAAACTCATGATTAGAGGATAGCCTTCAAATTCCATGTGCAGACATACACCAACAATATTGTTCGTGCTCTGTTCTATAATAACTCTTGAACACTCATCCATGATTTTATTATTTTGATATTTTCCTATGAACGCCTTTACGTGATTAGTATAATCTTCTTTGGTTCCGATTTGTTTAAAAGCTGGATTTTCTTTATAGGATTTCATAATTAAACATGCTATATCATCTATATCTTCACCTAAAACAGATTTAGAGATATACCCTTCAGGAAGCATTGCCTTTAATGATTGTGTTGGACGAATCATCCAATAATTAATTTCATGAACCTGGCATCCTTTTTGTTCATAAGTTGGTACGTGTTCTTCTACAATGTCTCTCAGAATGATTTTCTCTTCAGTCTTCGATACCTTTTTCAAATGGTTTAAAAGCTTGTGGACTAATCCTTCATAATCCCCATAAGGAGGGACAACAAATAAATCTGACATAAAATTTGGCTTTAGGAAAACACCACCAATGATGTTTTCGTCATTCATGATTAAATATCCACAGTCAAAAATAGATGCAATTTCTAATAATGCCTCCGAGGACCTTCTAAAAAAGTAGTCTGCATATTTTTGTCCATAATAAATGGAATAATATCGAATGTATTCTTTGGGTTCTTGATAAACTAATCTCAACCCATCTTCTAAATCAATAAGTTCATCCAAAGATTGAACTTGCTCATTCATATTTTTCTCCCCTTTTTCTTCAATTAAACTGCCCGTTAGTTTAAGAACATTATTTCACAATCCCTCTATTTTTTAACATAAATTTCTATTTATCTTCAAAAAAATAGTCCATCTTTCATCAAGTGAACTCTCTTAAATATGTTGAAGTTTTTCAACATTACGTAAGGTAGATTCCTTATAGGAATTGTTTCGAAAGAGTGTTCTCAGAAACGAAAAATAGTATAATGAGTCTAATTACGATTATTAAATAAATGATTTCACCCATACTAAAATCCATACAAACGCCCATTCCTTTTAATTCCATTTTATCATGTTCCGACATTCATCTCCCACCTAAAATTGGTGTTGCGCACCTTCACATTTTTGAGGAAGGAGTCTTCTGTCGGAACATGATAAATTATTAAAACAACATTATAGGTAAATAGAAAAGAAATGGTGCATTCTTGCAGGTAGTTTTATATTCACTTTCAATTGACTATAATCAAATGAATTTCATGTTATAGCGGTTCTCATACAAAGCTTACATACACTTGCACAGGAACTGAAAAAAGCACCTAATTTTAATTAGGTGCGAAGTAATTATAGTAGTAACTTTTGTATTTCTTCTGTACTTAGATCAGTAAATTTTACAATATCTTCTAACGGCATTCCATTTTTATGCATACCACGGATTAATTGTGCACGCTCAGCTAATTTACCTTCCTCATGTGCATGAGCTAATTTAGCTTGTTCATCTAGAAGTATTTTTTCACGTGCTTCATAAGCTGTGCGGAAAGAAGAATCATGGCTCATATTTTCCCATTTATTCATTGCTTTTTGTAAAATTGGATCATGATTCATCGCAATCTCCTCCAATGTCTGAGTTAAGTGTTCATCTTCATGGGCTGGCAACAATAACATCCAATGGACAAATGTATTTTCCCATGGATTTACCTTTTCTTCACGCCATTGCTTCACTAATTTTGGAATCTCTACAAAATGGATTTCAATATCGTCACTTAATACCTGTTGTATTTTGACATTCCATAATTGTCCGATGGTGTGAAATGATTCGTCATAAGAAAATAATATGAAATCTAACAAGTTAATAGTGATTGTTCTTCGAAGAGAACGATACGGCATCCCTTCCTGCATTTGGGATGTATAGAGTTTACTCCAATAATATAAAGAGCGTTTTACCATGTCATGTGTATTTCGAAGCTGAATTTCTATATTCACTTGTGTTCCGTTGCCTAGTGTGGCTAATAAATCTAAAATCGATAACTTATCATCTTCATAAGACTTATGGGTATGTGGTGCTACCACATACCCATCAAGCTAAAATTTTATAGTACCCCCAAAACAAAATTTTGTCCTAACTTGTAATAAAAAAGTTTATTTTTCATTTTGGGGTGAATTTGTTTTCTTAAGTTGATGAATGTGGGGTAGCATCGCTTGCCTACCAACTTAAGAACTTAGTTTCTCTGTACTTTATAATTATGAGTATCATTATAAATTTTATAAACCTCAGATAATTCCTGTTGCGAACGTATTTATACCGAAAATATGAGTAAGGCAAAGGATAAATGCCCAGAACTGGTATGATAGATGTTTTTATAGATTTTAGGCTTGATATTATTTGTTGAAATTTTTTTCGTAAAGATAATGAATAGATACAAACAAAACCAGCAATACACCTTTTCTGTATCATACTGGTTTTGTTGAAGTTCATCTTGAATTGCAGTTAATTTACCGAAATTACAAATTCCGAGTTCGGTGCCCCAGCAAATACAACTGTTCCGTTCTTCGGCAGTTTTACTTTGTTGTTGCCACTCACAACGGTAAAATTAACGCATACTCCCTTTTCATCATATACCACGAACGAACCTTTCGATGGCAATGTCACATTCATCATTTTCCCGGCTGCCGCTTTTGGGATCGTAAACCATTTCGCATGCCCATTTGCTTGTAGCGTAACTTTAGATGATCTCCCTACATCAAGTGGTTTTACATTACTTCCACTTACGTATAACAATCCGGCCATCTCCATATATTCATTGCCACCTTCTGTATAGAAGTGCGTTTCCGTCGTATCACGGCCATTCATCACTGGGATCTGGAGCTGATGCGTTGCTGTGTTTGGACCTATAATTTTTTTGCCATCCCAATAGCCCGCCAAGCCTTCGTCGCGATTAATTTGTGTAATAATAAGTTTCGGTTGTACGAGATATTCAATAGAACTAAATTTCTCATTTACGAGATAGAATTTGACACCTTCCCGCTTCGCCCATGCGGCAGCGGTTTTCTTCGATAACACGTTGTCTTCTAGTTTCTCAGCTAAATAGTGAGTCATCACACCTTGCCCTAAGCCTGGATGCGATTTATATGTGCTCTCCTTCAAATAAGTTCTCCCATTCTTCTCGATCACGAAGTTGAGCTTGGAAGTGCCCTTCTCATTAATAAAGCTTCCATCCGCAGTATATACATATTTTTCTTCTCGATTAGATGTTAAGAACAATTCTCCTTTCTTCGTAATTTCAATTTTGAAATGAGTTTCACTATTGCCATAAAAGCCTGCATTCTTTGCTACGTCTTGAGGCATTTTTACCTTGACTGGCTTGCCAAAGGATTTGTTCGGCTTGACATCCTTAATAGTACCGTTCTCTTTAAGCGCAGCGAGCAGCAATTCAGTTGCCATCAATTGATTTGTAGAGCTTCGTCCACCGGATGACAACACAGCTGCTGCCATTCTCTGTTCCGGAAGCACGACTAGTATAGCATGTTGTAGCGCCGTATCGCCGCCCTTAGCCAAAGCTCTTATCCCATATTCACTAAATGGGTATAGTTTCACACTATCCCAGCCAAGACCATAGTTAAAAATATTATCTCCATCCCCTGGCCACATACCTTTTTTATATTCCTCTTGCTCCATCGCTTTGACTACTTTATCAGAGAGGATTCCTTTTCCCTGTCCCATAAATAATTGTGAAAATCGTACCATATCTTCTGCCGTAGAAGATATCCCTCCCGTACCAATCACATTCACTGATTCAATTGGAAGTTGCCCTTGGTACGGAGGAAAATAAAGTCCAGCCCGCTTTTCGTCTCTCCATTTGTCCTGCGGCGTTTTTGTATGATGCATCTTTAAAGGTTCTGTAAACCGTTGATGTAGAAATTCTGTAAAGCTCATACCGCTGACTCTTTCCACTAAAATTTCGGCCAACGTAAAGCCATCGTTGCAGTATACCGAGAAAGCGCCTGGGTCTGCTTTCAAGTTTTGTTTGGACAATTGCTGCAATAAGACATCATGGGCATAGGTATCATTATCGTTAAATAAAAATGCACTACCTAACGTAGAACCTTGCAAGCCAGAGGAGTGATTCAACAACATACGTGGTGTAATACGTTTGTATCGACCGTCTTTCATCTCAAAATCAGGAACATAGCGGACAACAGGAGCATCCAAATCGACTTTTCCTTCATCGACCAATTTCATTACAGCCGCTGTTGCATACATTTTACTGACTGAACCAATCCCGTATAGAGTATCTTTTGTTAGCGGCTGTTTCCCTTCCATATCGTTCTTGCCAGCCTGACCCGACAAAATAAGTTCTCCATTATCAATTAGCGCATACTGCACGCTAGTCGCCCCATGGGACTTCGTAAGTAGCGCCGCCTTCTCTGCTGCAATCTTCTTTAGTTCTTGGCTAGCTACTTCTTCACCAGTTACAACTGTAGTCTTACTGTCAGAAAATACTTTCGCCCCTGTTGGTAGAATCATAGTTAGCGCTAATGCAACGGCTAACACACCAGTTAGCTCATTTTTCATGAGGGAATTACCTCCTTAGATAAGTGATCAATTTTATCATCTATTTATTCAGCTATAAAAATATGATAAAATTGATCCATTTTTCCTCTTAGCCTACTTGCTAAATTCAGCAAGTAAAATATTTTTAAAAGGATCAGGACTATCAGCTTTAAGGCTGTTCAAATTGACGGCCAATGTGTGCTTGCCTCCAAGTGTGCCTCCAGCAAAAGTTACAAATCCAGGAATGGTGCCTCCATGTCCCCATATCGATACACCGTTGGAAAGCTTAATTTTAAAAATCCCAAGACCGTAATCACCAAGTTCATCTGTTCCTGTAGGGACTGTAGTAAGCATTTGCTTTAGTTGCTGTTCTTTCAATAAATTACCTCCAAGTAAGTAGGAGAAGAATTTGTTTAAATCATCAGCAGTAGAAATCATATCTCCGGCTGAGCTCCCCATACTTGGATTATAATAAGTAACATCCTTTGGCTCACTTGCCCCGTCTAGTTGGATATATCCACGAGCATGCTTGGTTCCTGGTATCACGCTTGAATTTCCAGGTAAGAATGTATTCGATAATTCAAGCGGTTCAATAATCCGATTTTCAATCTCTTCCGCATAGCTATTCCCAGTTACTTTTTCAATAAGAATCCCTAGTAATACATATCCTGTATTTGAATACGACCAGCTCTTTCCTGGAGCAAAATCTGGGGGCATGGAAATTCCCATCTTTATTAATCCTTCAGCAGTATAAGATTTTTTTGTATCCATCATATTAAAATCCTTTGATCTTGTGTACTCAGCGATACCACTTGTGTGGTTCAATAATTGCCGGATAGTAATCTGTTTATCATCATATCCATTTCCTTGAATGACACCAGGCAACCATTTTTCAATAGAATCGTCTAAATTCAAGCGGTTCTCTCCGGCCAATTGCAGTACAACTGTTGCAGTGAACGTCTTTGTCACGCTGCCAATTCGAAAACGAAAATCTGTTTTCATTGGTTTCTTGGTACTCAGATCCGCTATCCCAGCTGCATAACTCCATGTTTTTCCACTCTCAGAAGTTTTAGCAAGTATCCCTGGATATCCAAGTTGCAATGTATCCCGCATTGCCTCTTTGACGAAATTACGGTCTCTTTGAGTGCTTGTTTGTAACGAACTAGATACATTTTGAATGGACTCCGCTTTTACAATTGAGGTTGGAGTTGTATATAACAGTGAACCTCCAGTTATTAAAATTGCTAAACCTGTAAATGTAATTTGACGATGCTTTTTCATCAAAATATTCCTCTCCCCTATTCATATTTTATAAATGGTTATTTGCTGTTTTTAAACTAATCCGTCTTAACCAAAGACAAAAGGGCGATATTAAATTTGTAACCATTCTTATACCCATTATTTCATAACTGACTTTCTGACCTAAAAAATGGTCTATCCCTTTTTTTCAGATGTATGTTAACTTTTGTAATGTCTCTTTACCTTCATACAAGTCTTATTAATTGATTTGTTTTTTTATATAAATATATAGTATTTGTTCCTCCTCTCACTCTTCTTTACATTTTAATCATACACACTGAAAATCTCTTTTTTCTTACCTATTCCTTACAGATTTCTTACGTTCAAAATCACTTATATAATTGATTATTTTTTATTTTAATGACATTTAGTTGTATTAATTTGATAGGAATTTGACGGAATACAAAAGTTTATTTATTCCGAAAAATAAATTTAAATACATATATACTATTAAATATTTCACCTATACATTTCCTTACGTTATTCCTTATCATATATAGGGGGTCACGTCACATAGCTATCAAGCTAAGGTTTTATACTATCCATTAAGTAAAAAAGACGTTATTCTTTTTGTAGAAATATACAGAAAGGATGGCGTTTTTGTATGAGTCTATCGATTCAGGATGAGTTTCATTTGTTCGCTGAAGAACTACAGCGATATCTATCTCCACATATTCTTCAACAACTCGCACAAGAGACAGGTTTTGTAAAACGTAAAAGTAAGTATGGTGCACGAGATTTGGTTGCTTTATGTATTTGGATTAGTCAACACGTAGCAAGCGATTCTCTCACCCGATTATGTAGTCAACTTTATGCAAATACAGCTACACTGATGAGTCCAGAGGAACTTAATCAACGTTTTAATCGATGCGCTGTTTTATTTCTACAGCGTGTATTTTCTCTTTTAGTCAAAAGCCAACTAAACGATTCATCTCAAATTTCAAATCAATACACTTCTTATTTTCAACGTATACGTATTTTAGATGCTACTATTTTTCAGGTCCCAATCATTTGGCCCCTATTTATCCTGGTTCAGGAGGATGTGCACAAACAGCTGGTATTAAGATTCAGCTAGAGTATGATTTACATAGTGGAAAATTCCTCAATTTTCAGGTGGAACAAGGTAAAAATAATGATAAAACCTTTGGTACAGAGTGTTTAGATACCTTATGCCCAGGAGATTTATGTAATCGAGATTTAGGATACTTTTCTCTAAAGGATTTAGACCAGATGGATCAACGAGGTGTATTCTATGTTTCACGGTTAAAGTTAAATAATAGAGTATATGTGAAGAATGAATCTCCAGAATTCTTTCGGGATGAAACAGTAAAAAAGCAATCTTTATATGTTTTACTTAACCTTGAAGATATTATGCATCAAATAAAACCAGGAGATACTTATGAAATTCGAAATGCCTATATTGGACAACAAAAACTACCGTCGCGGGTTGTAATATACAGACTCACATCAACTCAAATTCATAAACGTAGGAAACGGCAAAATTAGATCCACGGTTAGAATTCAAAGCCCTATTGCCTTGGCAACCAAAAGAGGAATTTTTGTCAAGTTTTCCAGCTTTATGGGCATGGGATTAATATTGTTTACAAGGAATAATTCATGAATTAACTGGCACACACAGTTTAGTATAGGCTATATGCCATGTTAAATAATTCTTAAAACTTAATATCATTAGTAAAACAAGGGAATGTTTGTAGACCAATCTACACTTCAGTCCCTTGTTTTACATATATTACACTCCTATCAATCCTGGAAATATTTCGGTTAGTTGACATTAACTAAATGTTAACCAATAATTAGGAGGACTTCTTTTTTAAAATTATTCTTGATTTTATTGCTATGATTAATAAAATAATACCTAATAAACTTGTAAATATAGGGTAGATTATTGGGGAAAATATACTTGGATACGCACCATTTATATCAGAATGGTACCCCATTAATTTTAGACCTGTATCAGAAAAATTAACAAGGGCTACCCCTAAGTAATTCTGATTTCTTGTAGCATAGCTAAAACTTTCTTCTTTGTAGCTACCATCTTTATTAATGCTAATAATTTTCCATTTTCTTTCTTCTAAAGGATAACCATTACTTGTTATCCTCTGTAGAAAATATATTTGTTCTTCACCACTTATTTTATTTTTTACAGTTAACACATCTAGCCACGAAAAATATCTCCCATCTCTTGGATCATTAGAAATTAATATCTCATCAGGAGTAGAAACTTCTACCCCATTTATAAAAAGATGGGCCTTAACTACTCCACTGGAAGGAGTTCTTTCTTCCAATATCTTGATATGTACATCATCTATTTTTATTCCCTCAGCATCTAGTACATTCTCAAAACCTTCACTGTCTTTATAAGCATGATGTATTTCATATGTATCTGCAATTTTTTTACTTATCCAGTCCTCCCTAATAATATTGAACATGGGAATACAGGAAGGAACCAACAACACGAATGAAAAAATAAAATAAAAATAAGCTTTATTCATTTGTTTTCTCCCGGATAATAGTTTTAATATTTAGAATTTTATCATAAATAGATAGTATCTTGAATACCTGGCATAATGAACTCTTTTCTTCAAATGAAAAACACCTCCACTTAATTCACATTTAGTATGCGAATTAAGGAGGTGTTTTTTTCATGTCCCATTAATGGGGTTCACTTTATTCTCCATGGTTCTTTATTTTGGTATAACAGCGTTTATTAGATGTTCTATGCGTTTATGCCGCGAAAGTCACTTGACCATGAGGGTGTAGAGGCTCGTGATCAAGTGACTCGTGGAATAAAAAGCATAGGACGGAATCCCCAAAAAGGGTGAAAAACAGGAAATTTGTATATAACTTTATAAATTGTACGTGAGTAGTAACTATTAAATGAAATGTCATTGATAGAATACAAGTGTTATGTTATATTCAAAACTTTTGCTTTAAGAGCTCGAGCTCGAAAATTACTTTCATTATCATTTATACCAAAACGCTCACTAATTATCTCAAGTCTATACTGATAAGTGCCTGGTGGAGGAAAATCTATCCACGTAACAGAGGGGTTAAAATCAAGCTGGCTAGAAGTTGTTATTGGTATTGAAAAAACACGTTCAGCTGCCTGTGTAAGAAGATTTCTATCCCTAAATAGCTGGATTACAACGCCTGCACCATACATAGTTAAACCCTCAAATGGGACATAATGGGCTGTAGCAAAGGCATCCAAATCAACTGCTTGACCTGGTAATACTGTTATAGGTGGAAGTGTTAAAGTTAGCGTGAGCGCAGGTCTTATTTCATTACTACCTGTGAAAGAAACACTAGCTATACCTGATGGTTCTGTTGGTCCTGTTGGTCCTGTTGGTCCTGTTGGTCCTGTTGGCCCTGTTGGTCCTGTTGGTCCTGTTGGTCCTTTCTTATGATCACAACAATTTACATTTATTTCAATAGAATGATCGTCGCATTCATTTTTGCAATGCTTGTAGTACTTATCATCGTAGTAATCATTGTACTTATCTCTGCAGTGATCGTCGTACCTATTTTTGTAATGCTTACAGTATTTATTATAGTGGTCTCCCATATTCTATCTCCTTTTCAACATTATAATAAATACTATTAAGATTTTAATAGTTGTGCCTGTATGCTTGTCCAGCATTTCCTACAAAATTTCAAAATGTATACTGTATTCAAGGGAGGTTTACATAACCCCACTTATATTTATTTTCTGTTAACAACTTGCCAATCATGGAACGATTCAATCTGGAACAAAAGCAACACTTGGATACAAATAATGGAAAACAAGAAACGATAAACGAATTTAAACCTGCACTTGTATAATAAATAAGATGTGAGTAGACTGCTTAATAGCAATCTACTCACATCTTATCTTTTCACTAAAAACAATTTAAAAAGCTGTCAAATATAGCTTTATAAAAGACTCTCAAAGGAAATACGCACTATTACCACTAAAAGGCATTTATCATTTCATGCATTATAATAACAATATGCGGATTTCTTCTATGTTATAGCTTACGAGTTTGTACGAGTTCATTAGTTTAGTATACATTCCATGTGATTATATTCATCGCCCAATAAAATGTCATCTCGCCTAAGCTCGTACTTCGTTTTCTGTTCTATCATTGCACGTAATACTTTATGATGGTACAACCCATCATGGGGTATGTACTTTTTAACAGCCTATTCTTTTTCATCCATCTTCTGCTTTAAATATTCAGCAATTTCTGTTTGTCCTCTTTCTATAGCAAATTCATAAGCTCCCATATCTCTCATTTTATCCCCTGTGTACTTAACGGTAATATCTATACCATTCTGAAAAAGATACTTTACAATATCAAGGTGCCCGCCATAAATCGCTGAGAATAGTGGATTTCTATTTGGATCACTAGCATCTAATATTGCACCATTATCAAATAAGTACTCTACAATACTAATTTCACCTTCACTAGCTGCATGTGCAATAGGCGCTGACTTTGACACACCTTCGTTTATGTTAATATCTATACCAGATTCAACTAGAAATTTTATCATATCCAGTTTACCAGCTCTAGTCGCAACATGTAGCCACGTTCCAAAAGGTGTTACAAAATCAAGCAAACTTTTATCAGTAATAATTATCTCTTTCGCTTGTTCTATATCACCATTCTTAATTAAATCATAGATTCTTATTGCTTTTTCCTTATTATCCATAGAATCCTCCTAAAATATCTTTATTTCATTGATGCTGCTTCTTTAAAAACATTTCCTCCTAGTTTATAAGAAACTGTTTGAAGTCATTAGACATATTTACATCTTATCCAAACTCCAGCGTTATTATAAAGATTCGCCTCCTAACAAATTCCGTTCCTATCCGTAGTTATCGATATTACACCATAAAGAATTAGTAAATCCAGAAAAAACAAGAAGCGTTACTTGTTGGTTTGAAATAAAGTTTAATTGTTTATAAAAAAATACACACCGTTTTAAAAAAATTTAAACCGTTTGTAAAAGAAAACTCTTTTCGCTAACCTAAAACCAAGCACAAAACATATAAAAATTCCCTTCAGAAGAAATGAAGGGAATTTTCATTCATATAACCCCTGTTATCGGAATTAAAGAGGTTGGGTGATATAACTAATGATTATCGGTAGGTTCAAGTAATTCTATTCCCATTGAACAAAACCAAAATCTGATTCGGTCCTGTACGTTTCATCACACGATACCCCTTATTGGAATATGTCGCAACACCTTCATTATTCGGGATACAATATTTACCCGGCTTACATGTTCCATCATCACGGACTAACAATTGTCCTAATAGACCCACAGCCACCCATTCCGGCCTTTTTAGCCTTGGAATGTATTCTTCGGCAGGATTCCATTCAGGATTTAATATGGGCTGAGATTCAGTATGTTTGGGACTAATTACATTTCCTTGTTCATCCATTTCTGCCGAAATAACAACATCTTGGTATTGTACTCTGCCCCATTCATCCATAACATATTTATTTTTCCACCTTAATTCTCCACTGTTACCCAATACAGCAGGAGTAGAGCTTGTAATCCCTAATATATAGTCATCTTTTTTAAGTGCTTTTAGGATTTTATCGCTTTTACTGCAAAGGTAACAAAATAACAAACATCAATCGGCTGACCGTCAACTATTTCGAACATTTCCGCATAATCAGCATTACCTATAACCCATCCGTTATCAGCAATCCCCGTTCCATTATTCAAAATTTTAGCTGCTAGTGATTGATTATTATTATCAGTTCCATTTGCTAAATGCCATGAATAATCATCCGTTGCAATACCGAATCTACCCATAATGTGGGCTCCTGCATGCAGGGCTGTCCCTGTTCTTCTCCCTTCTGCATGGGAAAAGTCTCCACTCGCGATGGTACCGCTTCCTTCCGCATGAGATGATTCACCACTCGCTTGTGAACCTCCTCCTTCAGCGTGTGAAAAATCACCAATGGCTCTTGTAGCCCTCCCCCTCGGTGTGAGAAGATTGTCCCCTAGCTTCCATACTAGTTCCTTCCGCATGGGCTCCCCTTCCTTCTGCCCTTGTTTGTTCCCCTTCCGCATGGGTAGCAAATACACTGGCGGTTGTATTGATTCCTTCTGCATGGGAATTGCTTTTACTGGCGATGGTTAGTTCTCCTTCTACATGGGATGATCTTCCGCTTGCGGTAGTACGGTTTCCTTCTGCATGAGATGCGTCTTCACTTGCGATGGTATTATTTCCTTCTGCATGAGAGGAGTTTCCTTCTGCTGTTGTTTCTTCTCCTTCTGCATGGGCAGCTGTTCCACTGGCTAAGGTACGATTTCCTTCCGCATGAGATACACTTCCACTTGCGATAGTATGTTTCCTTCTGCATGGGATGATCTTCCGCTTGCGGTATTACGGATTCCTT
>Ga0102589_1003737_pt1 | contig 15332 bp, 13 predicted proteins | sample AraplaMF_Col_mLB_FD_76858 | JGI IMG/M metagenome (GOLD analysis project Ga0102589, IMG submission 76858) | Arabidopsis root microbial communities from the University of North Carolina, USA - plate scrape MF_Col_mLB | ecosystem: Host-associated > Plants > Roots > Endosphere | place: USA... | reverse complement strand
ACTGAACAAATACCATTTACTAGTGAAGCTACTCCACTAGTCGCTACACCGGTTACAGCTCCAACTATTAAAGTTCCAGTTGTAGTGGCAGAACCAACACTTCAAATAGTTGTGGAGTCAGATATTACACTTGCTCCTGCAGCAACTGAAATCAAAAGAGTGAAGAAAAATGTATTCCTAAATCAAGTTAAACTAGTACCGGTTAGCTTTGCACGTATTGCCAATACGGACTTTTTTAGGGTAACAAGGGCTAAATTATTTGTAGCAGGACATATTCGTAAAAATATCGAATATGCTTCAGCAGCATGTAATGGTGCACTTCAAGATAGAATTGCTGATATTCCGTTTACAGGCTTTACAGATTTAACTTTCCCACAAACACCAGGAGGCCCTACTCCAATCTTAGGAATTTCCGAGTTTGCCGAAGCGAACTTCCTTAATGAAAAAACGCAAATGGATGCTCGATTGGATAAGGCATTCTTCCAAAATCTCGTTAAATACAATGAACAACCATTTGGCGAGTTAGTAGCTGCAAACTTCTTCGAGCTTGATTTTTCACCGATGATGGTAGCCCCAGAAGCTGCTTTCAGAACATTGCGTGAAAAAATTGTACTGGAACTTACTGTGAAAGTAGTGCAAGTTCAACAAGTCAGCCTTGGAGCTGGTAGTGCAGTAGTAACTCCTGTTCTTTCAGGATTGACTCCACCAGTTAGTATGGACCCTCCTCCTACTAATTCCTCTGATTGTTAATCTCTAATTTAGGAGCAAATGAGATGTAAAAGGATATTCGAAGGTACTGAAAAATATCCAATATTTGAGTTGGTAGTTGAAAATTCGATTAAATTGATTTTTCGACTGCCTTCTTGTTATAAAATATTGATCGTTGAATGCACTAATAGGTGCTATCAAAATAATTGAGTTGAAAAAATGGAAAGAAAAACTTTAGATTTTAATATTAAGCAATCGTCTCTCAAACACATTAGTTCTCAACTGCTACTGAGATTTTTGGAAGTACTCGGTGACAAAAGTAAAAGTCAAGCATAAAATGGATTGTAATTATAATTGCAAAACTTAGATCAAAATAATAGTAGCTCATAATGATGTCATTTAACTTCTTTCAGCAATTATTTTCTGTAGCGAAAGCGAAGCGCGGACATCACGGGATCGGAAAGTAGTTAACAAAGAATTTTAGCATAAAATCATCTCATCCATGCGATAATGGCTAATGACCTGCATCATGTTGTTGCCTCTGTCGCTAAGCTTTCGCGCAATAAACATCTGCAGGCCTAAGCACTAAGCCTATTCTGGAAGCAATTATGCCGAGGCATAATTGCTATTGTATTTGACACATTGGAAAAAGGAAATTCTTTTAAGTTATATATCTATCTTTTCTTTGAGAAAAAATAAATGAAAAAGATTTTAGTTGTTATCAGATGTTAGAAAATGGAAGTGAAGTAATGTAAATGAAAAACGGGATACTTCATGAGCTTTTCCTGAAGAAAACAGTTTTTGAATAAATTGATCAAAAAGACGTTTTGGTGGAAAAATGCGTAGAAGTTTTGCGGATTAACTGTTGCACTTTATTTGTTAAAACATTATTTGGGGGGTGAACTAATGAAAACTCCATGGATTAACTATAGTGAGATGAAGGAAATAAGTGCCAAGCAAAAAGTTTTCATCAATTTTAATTATCTAACTAAACCCAGAAAAAAAGTAGACTATGAATCTCAAAAAAATTCTACATATTCTGATTTTGTAAATCATCCCCTAGATATAGAAAAAGAGGGTGAAACAAACAGCCTTGCAGAGGAACATGAACTTACAACACATTTAGATTCTAATCACGAGTTACTCATTCCATCTGAAATTGTAGTTGAGGATGAAATGAATGATGTCCTAGATATGGAGGAGGCGGATAAAACCAATCCTGTAGAAGAACATGAACTTGCAACGCATCTAGATTCTAATCATGAGTTACTCATTCCCCTTGAAATTGCTGTTGAGGATGAAATGAATGATCTCCTAGATATTGAAGCGGCGGATAGAATCAAACCTATAGAAGAACAGGAACTTGCAGAGCATTTAGATTCCGACTATGAGTTACACACCCCTTCTGAAATTGCTGTTGAGGATGAAATAAATGATCTTCTAGATATAGAAGCGGCGGATAAAATCAAACCTGTAGAGGAACAGGAACTTGCAGAGCATTTAAATTCCGACTATGAGTTACACACCCCTTCTGAAATTGATGTTGAGGATGAAATAAATGATCTTCTAGATATCAAAGAAGCGGATAAAATCAAACCTGTAGAGGAACAGGAACTTGCAGAGCATTTAGATTCCGACTATGAGTTACACACCCCTTCTGAAATTGATGTTGAGGATGAAATAAATGATCTCCTAGATATAGAAGAGGCGGATAAAATCAAACCTGTAGAGGAACAGGAACTTGCAGCGCAGCTAGATTCCAATCGTGAATTACTTACTCCTTCTGAAATTGATGATAAGGATGAAATGAATGATCCACTTGATATGGGTGAGGCAGACAAAACAAATCATGTGGAAAAACAAGTTATTGAATCTCAACTAGACTCTAATCGTGAATTTTTAAGTCCTTTTGAATCCGACAATGAGGTTAAAATTAGGAGTACTATTGATACAGAAGAGATGGAGAAAAACACTCCTGCAGGTCATGATAGTGCGTCTACGGAGTCAGTTCAGGGAGAAATATATTTCAGAACCCAAGAAATTCCGATTTCTACTCATGTGGAAATTGATGATTTTCTTCATGCTCCTATCTGTGGTGATATTGTTAAAAATACATTTGATTTTCTCGATTTAAACAATCATCTAACTCCTCAATTTGAAACCAAACTATTTAATATTACAACGGATTATCCTGAACTTCCTGATTGTCGTTTGGTTAACTCAAAAATGAATGAAATTATATTTTTTATGAGAAATGATACTTATGATAAAAAAAATCAGAAGAGGAATCCGTCTAAATCAGTTGTAGTTCCTTTACATAACACACAATCAATTAAAAAAGGAGAAACAAATAATCACTCTTACAGTTCCGATGATTTTATGAATATTAGAGTTCCAGTTGTATTAGGGGAATATAAAATAGAAACATGCCTTGAAGAGAATATCATATTTGAAAAAGGAATTGTGGGAGTTAAAGATATCTCGAGTGAAGTAGTATTAACGAATTGTAGATTCGTACCAAATCAGTTTTCTCAATCATTAGGTAATGGGACATGTTCAGCTTTGAAGGGGAATTTATTTATTGAAGGTTGTATTTACCAGAATATTGAATATACTACGCATTGCACTAAGAATGAAGTACCTACACAAAAGGAGTCATTAATTCATTCAAATCAAATGTGTCTAAACATAGTATTAGAATTAATTATTCATATGCTACAAGTACAGAAAATTCGAGTGCCAATAATCTAGAGGATAATTGAAACATATCTAATCTGCTCAAAAACTCTTTTTATAAAAAAACGGGTATATCGTCCATGTATGGATTAAATCCCAACATATTCTAGCGATATGAGAGCTTTCTCACAAAACAATGAAAAGAGGGAATACTTTGAGTGATCAATTAGATAATCAATTAGATAGTCAAGTCCGTCCATCTGAACCTTGTCCAGTAGCATCAACTGAACAAATGCCATTAACTAATGAAATTACTCCATTAGTCGCTACGCCGGTTACGGCTCCAACTATTAAAGTTCCAGTTGTACTTGCAGAACCAACACTTCAAATCGTTGTGGAGTCCGATATTACGCTCACTCCTGCAGCAACTGAAATCAAAAGAGTGAAAAAAAATGTATTCTTAAATCAAGTTAAATTAGTACCGGTTAGCTTTGCGCGTATTGACAACACTGACTTTTTTAGAGTAACAAGAGCTAAATTATTTGTTGCAGGTCATATTCGTAAAAATATAGAATATGCTTCATCAGCTTGTAATGGGGCACTTCGTGATAGAATTGCCGATGTACAATTTTCTGGTTTTACAGACCTTATGTTCCCACAAATACCTGGAGGTACTACTCCGATTTTAGGAATTTCCGAGTTTGCCGAAGCGAACTTCCTTAATGAAAAAACGCAAATGGATGCTCGATTGGATAAGGCATTCTTCCAAAATCTCGTTAAATACAATGAACAACCATTTGGGGAGTTAGTAGCTGCAAACTTCTTTGAACTTGATTTCGCACCAATTATGGCAGCACCAGAAGCTACTTTCAGCACATTGCGTGAAAAAATTGTGCTGGAGCTTACTGTAAAAGTACTGCAAGTTCAACAAGTACGCCTTGGAGCTGGCACTAGTGTAGTAACTCCTAATCTTTTAGGACTTACTCCTCCTGTAAGTCCTTAAAAATCGCTAGTTTTTAGAGGAGTAGAAAAGAAAAAAGGGCAGTTTACTGAAAAAAATGAAATTGAAAAAAAAACAATGTAATATTTAATTGTCTAATGGTCACTGGAAAAAATCTAATCTAAGTAGGTAGTTGAAAGTTAGGGTGAATCTAATTTTTAACTGCCTTTTTGCTATTACCAAATTAAAAACTGATTCTAAATATTTAATTATTTACCCATAGGTTTTAAACTTCTAAATAAAAGAACTCAGTCTAAGAACGCCACGTCTTGTGCTTTATCTGTGCGATAGCAGCAACAACAAACAACACACGACTGAGTGACCAACATCATGTCGCTGCCACTACACTTTCGCGCAAGAAACATTTGTTGGCCATGAGCCTCTGCCGATTCAGGGCGCAATTATACCGGGGCATAATTGAGATTGATTTAGGGTATTAATAAAAATATTAGGTCTCATTTTGAATATATGAATCAATAATGAAAAAGTGGTTTTTTGGTTCGAACACCCGATTATAAAGCAGGTACCCAATTATGGTACCTGTATTTTTATACAAAAAAAATAAGCTTAGCCAAAAAGCTAGGCTCATTATATTTATTTGTGCTATTATAAGACACGTTAATAATTTTATTTATTGTAGTGTACTCTTGAAAGGATGATATATATTATGAGTAACGAGCGATCGAAAATCGTGAGTTTCCATACTCTAGGTTGTAAAGTAAATCATTATGAAACAGAAGCGATTTGGCAGCTATTTAAAGAAGAAGGCTATGAACGTACGGAGTTTGATCGTCAAGCAGACGTTTATGTCATTAATACATGTACAGTAACAAATACAGGAGATAAAAAATCACGTCAAGTTATCCGTCGAGCTATTCGTCAAAACCCAGACGCTGTTATTTGTGTAACTGGATGTTACGCTCAAACATCTCCAGCTGAAATTATGGCGATTCCTGGAGTTGACATTGTTGTAGGAACACAGGATCGTACAAAATTACTTGGCTACATAGATCAATATCTTACTGAACGCCAACCAATTAATGCTGTACGCAACATTATGAAGAATCGTGTTTATGAGGAATTAGATGTGCCTGCATTTACAGACCGTACACGCGCATCACTAAAAATACAAGAAGGCTGTAATAACTTCTGTACGTTTTGTATTATTCCATGGGCACGTGGGTTAATGCGTTCTCGAGATCCTCAAGAAGTATTGAACCAAGCCCAACAACTAGTGGATGCTGGGTATCTTGAAATTGTTTTAACTGGTATTCATACAGGTGGTTATGGACAAGACTTAAAGGATTACAATTTAGCTCAGCTACTACGTGATTTAGAGGCAAATGTGAAGGGCTTAAAACGTCTTCGTATTTCTTCGATTGAGGCAAGTCAATTAACAGATGAAGTGATTGAAGTTTTACGTGAATCAAAAATCGTTGTTAATCACTTACACATTCCAATCCAATCTGGCTCTGATACAGTTTTAAAACGTATGCGTCGTAAGTATACAATGGAGTTCTTTGGTGAACGCTTAACTAAACTACATGAAGCTTTACCAGACTTGGCTGTCACTTCTGACGTAATCGTAGGTTTCCCAGGAGAAACTGAGGAAGAGTTTATGGAAACATATAACTTTATTCGTGATCATAAGTTTTCTGAATTACACGTATTCCCGTTCTCTCCACGTACAGGTACACCAGCTGCGCGTATGGAGGACCAAATTGACGAGGACATTAAAAACGAACGTGTGCACCGATTAATCGCTCTAAACGACCAATTAGCAAAGGAATATGCTTCTCGCTTCGAAGATCGAGTACTAGAGATAATTCCTGAAGAATTCATGCATGATGGAAGCGAAGAGGATGGTCTTTTAACGGGTTATACAGATAACTACTTAAAAGTAGTCTTTGAAGGTCCAGAAAGCCTAATCGGTCAGCTTGTGAAGGTGAAAATTACTCAAGCTGGATATCCTCATTCTAAAGGACAATTTGTTCGTGTTTTAGAAACTGTAAAATAAAAATAGAGTAACTATGAAGCGAAACACCGTTCAAACTTTGGACGGTGTTTTACTTTTTTATGTTTAAAGATATCACATATTTATCTTTTAAGTACTTTTATTGAATTCATCTAACTAGAAAGAAATTAGACGGCATCGTTAAAAAATGTTATGATTTCAAGAGGTACGTACAACTTGTTAATAGAGGAGAGTTTAATAAAAATGGAACAAAACTTCGCGCGTATGATTGATCACACGTTATTAAAGGCTGAAGCAACAAAAGAGCAAATCGAAAAACTATGTGCAGAGGCAAAACAATTTAACTTTGCTTCTGTTTGTGTAAATCCAACTTGGGTAAAAAATAGTAGCGAACTTTTACAAGGCTCAGATGTTTTAGTTTGTACTGTAATTGGCTTCCCTTTAGGTGCTAACACGCCAACTGTTAAAGCATTCGAGGCGAAAGATGCGATTGCTAATGGTGCTCAAGAGGTAGACATGGTTATTAATATCGGTGCATTAAAAGATAAAAACTATGACCTTGTACAAGCAGATATTGCTGCAGTTGTTGAAGCGGCAAAAGGCAATGCACTTGTAAAAGTAATTATTGAATCTTGCCTTCTAACTGATGAAGAAAAAGTAAAAGCATGCGAGCTAGCTGTGGCAGCAGGTGCAGATTATGTGAAAACTTCAACTGGTTTTTCTACTGGAGGCGCAACAGCAGAAGATATTGCCTTAATGCGTAAAACAGTAGGCCCAGATTTAGGTGTAAAAGCCTCTGGTGGTGTACGAAGCTTAGAGGATATGAAAAAGATGGTTGAGGCTGGAGCAACTCGTATTGGAGCAAGCTCTGGTGTTGCTATTATGAACGGATTAATTGCAGATTCTAATTATTAATAGTAATGAAAATCCTTATATAATAAATGTTACGGGGCTGTTCTTTATGAACTAGCCCCACTTTCATTTAAACTTTCGTGTGAAGGAAATAAATGAAGGGATACGATGGTATCAAACATTATTGAATAGCCAGACTTCATTCCCCATGACGGTTTTGTGGAATAGGAAATCATTGCTGGTTATTGGTTGCAAGTTGCAGAAGGAAAACCTACAGTAGAATGTGGACCTTTACGTTTTGGAATTGAAGATTTAGAAGAAGAAAAAAATAGGCTTATTAAACAATTAAATATTAATGACTTTGAAATACATTCAAGGGGAGAAGTACCTGTAAAATGGGGTACATTTACTGACCCTTGGGGGAATAGAATTGGGTTCTTTGAGTATCACAATAAGGCAGAGGAAAGTCAACGTATTAAAACAATACTTGGGAATCAAGTTTTTTAGCAACTTGATTTAAAGATGTATTTAGACACTGTTTTTATAGCAGTGTTTTTTCTTTGGAATAAACCAAGCGACTATGATCTATTTTGTTGGTTCATCCGCAATACTCCTCTTTTTAACTCATAGTAGATGATGTATTATGGAGAGTGATTGCAAAAATGTACTGGGAGGAATATGATAATTTTTATGGTTTATATTCAAGTTTTTATTAGATGAAAAACTTGATTCTTGGATTGATAAATTTTTTCTTTATAAGAACATTGTATAGTTATGAACCAAATTCTTACATAAATTAGTAACATCGATACCATAGAATATCGTAAGCTTTTATACGTAAAATTAACGGGTCGATCATTCGTTAATTACTATTTTCAAATCTGAATTGCCACTCTCTTTTTAACTCCTTTCAGCAAATGTTTTGGTAGCGAAAGCAAAGCGTCAGCTACAAATGTTTTGGTAGCGAAAGCGAAGAGGACAGGTACAGATACTTTTTTTATAACGTAATTGATTTGGCAGTAACAGAATAATTGATTATTCCCAGTGTTTAATAAGAAAAAATAGGGGAATATATGATATTTGATGATAAAAGCAACGAATTGTATTAAAAAAGGAGAAACTATCCGTGGAATTCATAAGCAGTTTTATAAGTCAATATGGATATCTTGCTATATTTTTACTCTTGTCTTTAGGAATAATAGGCTTACCCATTCCTGATGAGATCTTGATGACGTTTGTAGGATTTATGTGCCAAGAAGGGCATTTAAACTATTTCTTGAGTATTTTCTTAAGTTTTCTTGGTTCATCTATTGGTATGATAATTAGCTATTTAATCGGTAATAAATTAGGGAAGCCTATAATATTAAAATATGGAAAATGGATTGGTCTTAATAATAAACGGTTTATTAAAGTTGAACGATGGTTTCATCGTTTTGGACCATGGACAATAATTATCGGATATTATGTTCCAGGTATTAGACATGTAACAAGTTACATGTCTGGAATAACACAAATGAAGTTTAGGACTTATCTTGCTTTCGCTTGTTTTGGATCATTAACATGGGTAATTATTTTTATTTCAATTGGGTATTTTCTTGGTGTAACTATATAAAAGTGCATAACATGTACAAAAAGTAACTCGCATTTTTTTAAATGCGAGTTACTTTTTGTGGTCTCTGGACTATATATCTGAATAAAAATTTCACCTACCTCATATACTCCACTGATGTAATTGAATACAGAAGGGAGGATACAATGTTTACTCAATATAAATATTGGAAGCCTTTTATTAGTCCATTCGATCCATGTCCACCTATAAGGGTTAAAAGTTTTTCTACACCGCCCCAATTGTATATGAGTTTTCAACCGCCTGGGCTACCACAATATCAAACCCCTAAAGAAGCTCTCAGATCCGGCACATTATGGCCTCAATTATTTAGCCCCTACCCAAATCCCCAAAAAGGAGGGATGAAGAATGAGTAAAGAGATGCCACCAGAATTTTATAAACTACTTGAAGAGATACAAGCAATTGATTTTGTAATAGTGGAATTAAATCTTTATTTAGATACTCATCCTCACGATTATGATGCTATTCGACAATTTAATGAAAACACTGAAATAAGTATGCGACTTAAGGTTGAGTTTGAGCAAAAATTTGGTCCGCTTATGAATTTTGGGAGAAGTTATTCGAATTATCCTTTTAATTGGGTAGATACACCTTGGCCATGGCAAGTTTAACTTTGTTCAGAAGTTTTTTTGAGGGGTTCTTTGTGCAAGCAAAGCCCGGCCGGAATTATGTCCTGCATAATTGATTATAAGTAACTAGGAGGAATTTTTTTGTGGTATTACGAAAAGAAGCTCCAGTATCCAGTAAGGGTGAGTACGTGTAACCCAATGCTAGCTAAATATTTAATTGAGCAGTATGGTGGTGCAGATGGAGAATTAGCAGCAGCACTTCGATATATGAATCAGCGCTATACTATTCCTGATAAAGTGGTTGGTCTGTTAACAGATATAGCTACAGAGGAATTTTCTCACTTAGAAATGATTGCCACAATGATTTATAAACTTACGAAGGATGCCACTCCAGAGATGCTTAAAGAGGCAGGTCTTGGAGAGCATTATGCCAATCATGACAGGGCATTATTTTATCAGAATGCAGCTGGATCGCCGTTTACGGCAACTTATATTCAAGCTAAAGGGGATCCGATTGCTGATTTGTATGAGGATATTGCAGCTGAAGAAAAGGCAAGAGCGACATATCAGTGGATTATTGATTTATCAGATGACACTGATTTGAATGATAGCTTGAAATTTTTACGCGAACGAGAAATCGTCCATTCCCTACGTTTCAGAGAGGCTGTAGAGATTTTAAAAGACGATAGGGATAGCAAGAAAGTCTTTTAAAAGAGCTGTGTCAAAAGAAAATCCCTTTTGACACAGCCTGTTTGATTACTATTCAATATTTGCAAATAAAGCGAGATCCTTCCTATGACCAATCATTACTAATAAATCTTCCTTTTCAATAAGTTGCTCAGGGGAGGGAGAAATGATAATGTCTCCTTCTCGAACAATGGCAATGACACTTACATTATACTTTGCACGAAGATCTAAATCTCGAAGATTTTGTCCAGCCATCTTTGAAGGAATCATAATTTCTTCTATACTGTATTCTTTTGATAATTCAATATAGTTTAGCATATTTGGTGAGAGAAGCTGATTGGCAACTCGCTCTCCCATATCTCGTTCAGGATAGATAATCCAATCAGCTCCTACTTTATCTAAAACTTGCCCGTGTCTTTTTCCAAGTGCTTTTGCAATCACTTTTTTGATTCCAAGTTCTTTTAATAATGAAACGGTTAAAATGCTAGATTGCATATCACTGCCTATTGCCACGATGACATAATCGAAATTACCTATTCCTAAAGAGGTAAGAGCCTTTTCTTCTGTCGTATCAGCGACTACTGCATGTGTAACATATAGTTCGGCATCTTCGACTCTTTCTTCATTAATATCGATTCCTAAAACTTCTTGCCCAGCTTCAAGTAATCTGCGAGCTACACTTGTTCCAAATCTACCTAGGCCAATTACAGCATATTGTTTAATCGTCATTACTCCACTCTCCTTTATCGTGATTACCCAATCATAATATTTCCCTTAGGATGACGGAATGCCTCAGATTTCCGTCGTTTTGCTATGGCGAAAGCAATTGTTAATGGACCTAATCTACCTGCAAACATTGTAAGTATGATGACTAGTCGACCACCAGGTGATAGCTCAGGAGTTAATCCCATCGATAGTCCTACAGTACCAAAAGCAGAAGTGGCCTCAAATAAATACATCATAAAACTATGTCCTTGCTCGAGAATACTTAAGATAAACGTGACGAATATAACAATCATCATTCCACACATTGTCACTGTTAAAGCTTTTAAAATTGTTTCGTTAACTATTCTACGTCTAAAGAGAACAACATCTTCTTTCCCTCTAATTTGCGACCACATCGTAGCAACTAATAGGGCGAAGGTTGTTATTTTTATTCCCCCAGCAGTGGAACCAGAACCTGCTCCAATGAACATTAGAAAGATGATTAAAAATAATGTAGTTTGTGTTAAGTCTCCTATAGGAAGGGTATTAGAGCCTGCAGTTCGTGGGGTAACAGCTTGGTATAATGAACCAAGAACTTTGCCCCATTCAGACAAAGGTCCAAGGGTTTTACTATTTCCATATTCAAATAAGAAAATTAAAATCGTCGATCCAATTGTTAAAATAAGCGTCGAGGTTAATACAATTTTTGAATGCACGGAAAGCCGTTTTGTTTCCCGATATTCATAGAGTTCATTTATGACGATAAACCCTAATCCTCCAATTGTAATAAGAGCGCAAATAGTTAAAACGATAAATGGATCGTCTACATATTCGGTCAACCCATTAAAGCCTCCCATTAAATCAAATCCAGCGTTATTAAAGTTTGAAATGGAATGAAAGAAGCCAAAATATATAGCTTTACCTATAGACATATCAAACGAAAAACGGATAGATAAAATTAAAGCACCTATTAATTCAATTAGTGCAGTAAATAGAAGTATCCTTCTAACGAGTCGTACAAGGCCAGAGATTGTAATATTATTGAAGGCTTCTTTTAATAAAAGTCTTTCTTTTAAGGAAATTTTTTTTCCTAATAGTAAAAATAATAATGTTGCAAACGTCATAAAGCCTAATCCACCAATTTGGATAAGGAATAAAATAACTAGTTCTCCAAATGTAGAAAATGTATCGCCGGTATCTACAACAACCAGTCCAGTTACACACGTGGCAGAAGTAGCGGTAAATAAGGCATTTAAGAATGACAGTCCCTCACCATTTTCCGTTGCAATAGGAAGAATTAACAAAAATGTTCCAATAAGGATAATAGTTGCAAAGCCCAGCACGAGTATTTTAGGAGGATTTAATTTATTTTTAACTGTTTTCATTTTACTCTCCTTAATGTTTTAGGGAAACTTTCAAATTCGTCTATAAAATGTTAAATTGACATAATAAAAAGACCAACTATTTATTGCATGTTTTAGGATTATGTAGGCATAAAAATAAACATACTAATAATGGTGGTCTAACATGACCTCCTTCGCTTTAGCCGACGAAGTTAGCTGACGGGTAGAATGGCGAAAGAGATTCACATTCCTTCTGCAAACGCAGAATTAACCCCAAAATCCTGGGTCCTCCGTTCTCATTATTGATTGAGATTTGGCAAATATATAATTGAATGTGATTATTCTACGCCCATATTCTATTTTTTGTAAACCATAAATTTTAGATAGACATATTTATTGTGCTCCAAAAGCAAGCTGAAAATTCTTAAGTTAATAAAACAAAAAAATTCATTGGATTAATTCGCATACTTTCTATTGACCATTTTTAGACAATACGTTATAATTCTTTAGTACACAACAGTTGGTTATTTGCCTACTTGTGTATTGACGTGTGTTCGGAGGGAGGGAAAGAGAGATGTCAAAAACTGTCGTTCGCAAAAACGAATCGCTTGAAGATGCTCTTCGCCGCTTCAAACGTACTGTATCAAAAAGTGGTACAATTCAAGAAGTTAGAAAGCGCGAGTTCTACGAAAAACCTAGCGTTAAACGTAAAAAGAAATCAGAAGCTGCACGTAAACGTAAGTGGTAATTTAATTTCCCATTAAAAATCCCTACGTTCATAACACGCAATTGTATGATTCACTGAGCAAACAAAGATATACCTGGAATTAATCGCATGTCGATTAATTTCAGGTATTTTACTTTAAACTCAATTTACGTACATATTGGAAAAGCCGAATGTGATCCTTGAGATTCATTCGGCTTTTATGTTATATTCCCCGCAAATTAAAATTCACTGTATAATAAAATTATTAGGATTTATGAAACTTTTTGCATAGTCAGTCGTATATACAGGAGAGAAGCATGATTAGAAGGGAGGGAAGAAGATGCGGAGACGAAGAAACCTCAGCTATTTATTAGTTATTTGGGTGACATTTTTGTTAGCGTTTCCATTAACATCTGCTTTTGCAAGTAGTAAGGTCTACCACATACCTATTCATAATGAAGTAGAACGAGGACTTCACGCATTTTTAGAACGAGCTTTTAAAGAGGCGGAAGAAAACGATGCAGAGGCGATTATTTTAGACATTCATACGCCTGGCGGATTCGTGAATGCAGCAGGCGATATTGCTATGCTTATGGATGCAACGGATATACGGACGATTGCGTATATTAACAAGGACGCACATTCTGCAGGAGCCTTTCTAGCCTTACATGCGGATGAAATCTATATGGTGCCAAATGGAACGATCGGGGCGGCTGCAGTTATTGATTCAGCAGGAAATGCAGCAGATTTAAAGGCTCATAGTGCATGGGTTGCTCAAATGGAAGCAGCTGCAGAATCGAAAAAACGCGATCCGAAATTTGCACGAGCAATGGCTGATGTATCTGTTGATTTACCAGAATTTCGAGCGGGAGAAGGTAATTTATTAACTTTATCTGCTTCGGAGGCAAAAAAGGTTGGTTATTCTAATGAGACGGTTTCGAATTTCCAAGATCTTTTAAAAGTAGCGCAATTAAGTGGTAGTGATATCGTTCCAATTGAACCTACTTTTGCTGAAAAACTTGCTCGTTTTATTACGAATCCGATTATAGTGCCAATTTTATTGTCGATTGCAAGTTTGGGACTTGTAGTTGAGCTATATTCGCCAGGTTTTGGTGTTTCAGGTATAATGGGGCTGTCAGCACTTGGATTATTTTTCTTCGGTCATATGGTAGCGGGCTTGGCAGGTTATGAAACATTACTTTTATTTATTGTAGGTTTGGTGCTTGTTATTGCGGAATTTTTTGTCCCCGGAGGTATTGTTGGTATTTTAGGTGGTGTACTAATCTTACTAAGTCTAATACTGGCAGGTGCGAACATGATGCAAATGATTATAGCGATTTTCATTGCGCTTGTTGTAGCGATAATAGGAATGGTGATCCTGATGAAATTTTTTGGTAAAAAATTGCATGTTTTAAACAAGTTGGTCTTGATGGATGCGACAACGACGGAAGAGGGCTATGTATCTAACGTGAATCGTACAGAGCTACTCGGAAAAGTGGGTACAACGATTACACCACTTCGTCCAGCAGGTACAATGCTATTTGGTAATGAACGCATTGACGTAGTATCGGAAGGTGGCTATGTTGATGCTGAGAAACATGTAGAAATTGTTAAAGTAGAGGGCTCACGTATTGTCGTGAGACAAACAGAAAAAGAGATGGAGGAATAACAAATGGGATTTGATTTAGCTTTAATAGGTCCAATTGCAGGGCTAGTCATATTATTCATTGTTGTCGCGGTATTCTTTACCTTTGTACCAGTGGCACTATGGATTTCTGCACTTGCTGCAGGTGTCCGTGTTAGTATTTTCACATTAATCGGTATGCGTTTACGTCGTGTAATCCCTTCACGAATTGTGAACCCATTAATTAAAGCACATAAAGCAGGATTACCTGTTACAATCAATCAACTTGAAAGTCATTATTTAGCAGGTGGTAATGTTGACCGGGTTGTCAATGCGTTAATCGCAGCCCATCGTGCAAATATCGAGTTAACATTTGAACGTTGTGCGGCAATTGATTTAGCGGGTCGTGATGTATTAGAAGCTGTACAAATGTCTGTTAACCCGAAAGTCATTGAAACACCATTTATTGCAGGTGTTGCGATGAACGGGATTGAAGTAAAAGCGAAAGCACGTATTACAGTGCGCGCAAACATTGAACGTTTAGTCGGTGGTGCTGGTGAAGAAACGGTTATTGCCCGTGTAGGTGAGGGGATTGTTTCTACAATCGGTAGCGCTTCTAGTCATACGACAGTTCTTGAAAATCCTGATATGATTTCTCAAACTGTCTTATCAAAGGGCTTAGATTCTGGTACAGCATTTGAAATCTTATCGATCGATATTGCTGATGTTGATATCGGCAAAAACATCGGTGCTGAATTACAAATTGAACAAGCACAGGCAGATAAAAACATTGCCCAAGCGAAAGCTGAAGAACGTCGTGCAATGGCTGTAGCGAACGAGCAAGAAATGATTGCACGCG
>Ga0102589_1003736_pt1 | contig 15337 bp, 17 predicted proteins | sample AraplaMF_Col_mLB_FD_76858 | JGI IMG/M metagenome (GOLD analysis project Ga0102589, IMG submission 76858) | Arabidopsis root microbial communities from the University of North Carolina, USA - plate scrape MF_Col_mLB | ecosystem: Host-associated > Plants > Roots > Endosphere | place: USA... | reverse complement strand
GGAAGAAAGCCAATCCAAGGCAATACGCGGCGGAAGCGCCATTTTTTACGAATGGGTTCACCTGCGAGAAGAAGGACTGAACGGATCACCACAAAATGGATCCAGAGAACAAATAATAAAGCGATTGCACTGTATAGTAACCCAAGTGGTCCGGAGAGCAATGTCTCAAGCAGTAGGACAATGGGAACGATAGCGAGATAGAACTTAAGCACCAACTTATTGTAGACGACTTTCTGAATTAGGGTATATTGATAAAATGTTGCCTGTGTACTTGGGGGAGTGGGTGGCATTGTGTATTGTTCCTCCTTTGTGCCGAATAGTATGATTTCTTCTACCCTCAATAAGGACCTTCTATGTTATATATCGGTAGACAAGCCCAAAAGATTTGCTCATCCAATTAAAACGTACAGACACCTAATTCGGTTTTGCCGCATAAAAATATAAAAACATTTGAAAACAACCTATGAAATCGGTTTAAAATACTAGATAACGTGCCATACTAATAGCAAAACAGGTTAAGGTGGGATTGTCGATGGAACATGTTCATGACAGCACCTGCATCATCTGCGGCGAGAAGAAGGAAGAAGGCATCGTCATTATATCTGAATTCATTTGTCTAGATTGCGAAGCCGAAATGGTGCATACAGATGTACAGGATGCAAAGTATCCGTTTTTTATTCATCAGCTAAAAAGAATTTTTATTTCAAATCATGTGTAATGCAAGATGAGTAATTTGTGAGGCTTTCGTTATGGCGAGGGCTTTTTTTGTTTTGGGTCCCCCACAAAGCACCTGATTGCTTGGAAGAGAAAGCATCACTTTGTGGGGTTATTTTGTTGTGTATGGGTAGATCTATATGTCTGTTGTTGATTTTACGGTAAAATAAAGGGGAGAACGTGTTGAAGGGATTACTCTACCATGCCATCATTGAATCATGAACGTGCACCGCTGTATGAGGCGCTGCTAGAATATCGAGAACGGAAAAACCGCACTTTCCATGTACCTGGTCATAAGAATGGACAAGTCTACGAGAAAGAAGGACAGGATACGCAGCAGGTCCGCTCCGTCTATGAGGAACAAACCGTTCTCCGTCATCTCATGGCCTTAGATGTGACGGAGATAACGGGGACAGATGATCTTCATCAACCGACTGGGGTGATCCGGGAAGCGCAAGAGCTTGCTGCCACTTGTTTTGGGGCGAAGGAGACCTATTTCTTGGTGAATGGGAGCACCGTCGGCAATCTAGCCTTGATCCTCGCTTGCTGCACGGAGCCGGGCGACGTGCTGATCGTTCAACGCAACGTGCATAAATCTATATTGCACGGCTTGATGCTGGCGGGCGCGCACGCGGTGTTCGTGACACCGCAACTCGACGCGCAGAGCGGTCTGCCCACGGCGCCTACCGTAGCTGCAATAACGGAGGCGCTTGAACGCTACCCAGCCGCAAGAGGGGTGCTGCTATGCAGCCCGAACTATTACGGCATGGGGGTGGATTTGCACGCCATGGCAAAAGCCGTGCATGCGCATGGCAAGCCACTGCTCATTGATGAGGCGCACGGCGCTCATTACGGATTACATCCGGATCTGCCTGTATCAGCGATCCAATGCGGAGCAGACGGTGTGGTGCAGTCTACGCACAAGATGCTGTCATCGCTTACGATGAGCGCCATGCTCCATGTCCAAGGAGATCGGTTGGATCGAGGGCTGATTCAACAGCGTCTAGCGATGCTGCAGAGCTCGAGTCCATCCTACCCGCTCATGGCTTCGCTGGACGTGAGTCGTCGTTGGATCCATATCCGAGGCGCTGATGCTTTTACACGAGGCTTAGAAGCAGTCGAGTGGTTCCGCAGCAGTATGGAGCTCCTGCCGAACTTTACACTGTTGACGTCCCCTTCCTTCCTAGGCGAAGAAGCTGCTTATGTTACGCTGGATCCGTTTAAAGTTACTGTCAGTGACCGAACGGGCCAATACAGCGGCTACGAGCTACAAGAAATGCTTGAAGAGCTGGGCTGTGTGCCTGAAATGTCGGATGTTAGACATGTTGTATTTGTATTTAGCTTAGGTTCAACGATGGAAGATGCCAAGGCGTTATTCCATGCTTTAGAACAAATATATCAAAGAAATATGGAAGCTAGGGATAGCCAGATACCGAGTTGTGAGAATCATACGGAGATATTAAGTAATACGTTCACGCTTGTATCCGAGCCTATTCCATTCCGTCTGCAACCACTAGCGGCTAATGCATGGGATGCCGTACCGTTAGAGCAAGCTGTACATCGTCAAGTTGCCGAAATGGTCATACCTTATCCGCCTGGTATTCCACTGCTCTACCCGGGTGAGTATATTACTGAAGAAATGATTCGAACCTTGCAACAGCTGTCTCAACAAGGGGCGAAATGCCAAGGGGTTTACGATTCGACACTTAAGACGCTTCGCGTATTAAGAAATGAATGAAGAGAGGCTTAGACATGCAATCTAAACAAACTTTTACATCTCAACAACAACAGAAAGGACACCCTTATGCGGGTCGCTTCATCACCTTAGAAGGTGGAGAAGGATCTGGTAAGACGTCAGCTATTCAGTATATTGAGCAATATTATCAAGAACAAGGTATCCCGGTCATGCTAACGCGTGAACCAGGCGGGATTGCGATCTCGGAGAAGATTCGAGCTCTGATCCTGGATCCTGCCCATACGGAGATGGATGGCCGGACAGAAGCTCTTCTCTATGCAGCAGCGCGCCGCCAGCATCTTGTGGAGAAGGTAATCCCAGCGCTTCAGCAAGGGACGATCGTGATCTGTGACCGGTTTATCGATAGCAGTCTAGCCTATCAGGGACATGCTAGGGGATTGGGGATGGATGAGGTATGGTCCATTAATCAATTTGCGATTGGTGATGTGATGCCGGATTTGACCCTCTATCTGGATATTGAACCTGAGATCGGGCTCGCTCGCATTCAAGCGAATGCACAACGTGAAGTGAATCGGTTGGATCTAGAGCAATTAAGTTTTCACCTAAAGGTCCGAGAAGGCTATAATATAGTAGCGGCACAATTCCCGGAACGGATTCATAAGGTGGATGCAAGCCTGTCGTTACCGGAAGTTGCAGGGCAGATCTTACAGATCCTATCCGCACTACAAGAGGATTTTCCACCCTCTGTGTCAAATTAATATAGAGGGTATTTAGTCAAATGTTAAGGAGGCGTTATTATGAAACTTGTCATTGCCATCGTGCAGGATAAAGACAGCAACCGTCTATCGAATGCGTTAGTCAAACATAATTTCCGTGCTACTAAACTTGCAAGTACGGGCGGATTTCTACGTGCAGGGAACACCACGTTTATGATCGGTGTGGAAGACGAACAAGTGGAAGACGTGTTAGCTGTCATTCGTACGAATTGTAAGATCCGCGACCAACTGGTTACACCGGTATCGCCGATGAGCGGTACGACAGAGTCATATTTACCGCTTCCGGTTGAGGTTCAGGTAGGCGGAGCAACGGTATTCGTGATGCCAGTCGACCGGTTCGAACATTTCTAGACCATTCTGAAGTTGACCATAGAGAGTTGGGTTACAGTATGAAGATTAATCCGGGATTTCGACCGCTAGGACAGGAATTAAAACTGACGGACAATGCCTCGAAACAGATTGGCCAGAAAAATTTCTCTGATTTTATGTTCCAACAAGATCAGCAGGCTTCGAAAGAAGAACTTAATCAACGTATCCAGCAAATCCACCAACAAGGTGATCGACTTGCGAAATCGATGACTGTGAGAGAATTATATCTCTATCGAACGATGGTCAAACGATTCTTAGAAGATACGGTGCGCCGAGGACTTGGAATTAAAGATGCCCGTGGCTGGGATCGAAGAGGCCGTGGCAAACGATATAAATTATTAGAAGAAATTGATTCGACACTGATTGCGATGGCAGAGGAGCTGTTGAACAGTGAAGAAGGAAAAATCGAATTACTGAATAAGATCGGTGAGGTTCGGGGGATGTTAATTAATTATTGCTTCTAGAAGCGATAATGATGTGAAAGTGAGGCTATTATGTCTTTTCAAGATATTATCGGCCAAGTGCGCGCCAAGCAAATACTGCAGAATGAATTGCGGAATGACACCGTTTCTCATGCCTATCTATTCGCTGGTCCGAGAGGCTCGGGCCGGCGGCAAATGGCGCTGACACTGGCCAAATCATTGTTTTGTACGGAACGAGAAGAGGATTGCTGCGATCAATGTCTGGAATGCCGGAAGGTTGACCATCAGAACCATCCGGATGTTCATGTGATACGCCCCGATGGATCATCGATCAAAATTGAGCAAATTCGCGCCTTACAACGTGAATTTGCTTACCGTACCGGTGACGGCAACCGTAAAGTATATATTATGGAACAAGCCGATCTAATGACGGTTCAAGCTGCGAATAGTCTGCTAAAATTTCTGGAGGAACCTTTGTCACCTGTAGTGGCTATTCTAATCACTGAGAATGGACAAGCGATGTTGCCCACCATACAGTCGCGAGCGCAATGGATTCCATTCACCCCAATGGATCCGGAGACGATGCTGCAGGTATTAGTACAAGAAGGATTTGCACAGACAACAGCACGATGTGTCGTACATCTTGCTTCAGGGTTAGATGCGTGTAGAGAAATTATCCAACAGAATTGGTTTGCAGAAATTCGAAATGTAATGTTACAATTAGGTAAGGATTGTCTAAATCAGATGAACTCGGCGATGGTGACGGCACATCAGCAGCTGTTCAAGACACCGCTATCAGAGCATCTGGACACTCTAATGAGTTTATTCCTGCTTTGGTTTAAAGATATGATTCATTATCAGGTCAACCGAACAGAAAGTATTATTTTCATAGATCAGCTGGAATCGATCAGCAAATATGCGTTTACTCGCGACGCGGAATCGTGGGTACGCTGTATGGAGCTGACGACGGACATGCAGAAGCGTCTGCGCGCGAATGTGAATCCGCAGTTAGCTTTTGAACAATTCCTAGTTGGAGTACAGGGGGGTTAGTGTGTACAACGTGGTGGGTGTCCGTTTCAAGAAAGCGGGCAAAATCTATTATTTCGATCCATTAGATCTGCCGGTCGAGAGAGATCAGCATGTGATTGTGGAGACGGTACGCGGCGTAGAATACGGCAAGGTTGTCATTGGTCCGAAAAGCGTGGGCGAGTCAGATGTCGTCTTACCGCTGAAGAAAGTGATTCGGATCGCAGATGATAACGATGCACGTATTGTTGAAGAGAACAAATTTGCAGCAAGAAATGCGCTCACAACGTGTTTAGATAAAATCCGAGATCATCAATTGAAGATGAAATTGGTGGACGTCGAGTTCACGTTCGATCGGAATAAAATTATTTTCTATTTTACAGCCGAAGGGCGCGTTGATTTTAGAGAATTGGTCAAGGATTTAGCGAGCATTTTTCGGACAAGGATTGAACTTCGTCAGATCGGTGTTCGTGATGAAGCGAAGATGCTGGGCGGTATTGGCCCATGCGGACGTATTCTATGTTGTTCTTCCTGGCTTGGAGATTTCGAGCCCGTCTCGATCAAGATGGCTAAAGACCAGAACTTATCCTTAAATCCAACGAAAATATCCGGTTTATGCGGACGCCTCATGTGTTGCTTGAAATTTGAGCATGATAACTATGAAAGTGTGAAGGAAGAACTTCCAAGCACCGGTAAAATCGTTATTACTTCATACGGTGAAGGGAAAGTCGTAGGTATCAATGCTGGTGAGCGTATAGTTCACGTTCAAATATTTGATTTGGGTAAAGTGAAAGAGCTTCCTTTTGATGATGTTGTGGTAAAATAAGTACAATTGATTGCTCTGGGGTGGGAACTTGGAGAAAAAAGAGATTTTCACACAAATTCATAATATTGAATCACAAGCAGGGAACCTGCATGAGCAATTGGGTGAACTGAAGCTTGTGGTTAAGCAGTTATTAGAAGAGAACAAACGGTTAAGTATGGAGAATCAGCAGCTGAGGCGCGTGCTTCGGCGTGAGTCCATGCCACAAGAACAACACGAACCTGCTGAGGCTGTGAATCAAGCTGTTGCCAAGTCGTCGAAAGTTCCGGTAATTCATCCGGAAGTGATGGCGAATGCAGCTAGTGCGATTGTCGGTGAAGGCCATGATAATTTGGCGCGTTTGTATCACGAAGGTTTTCATATTTGTAACGTATATTACGGACATTTGCGGACCGAAGGCGATTGCCTGTTCTGTCTGTCATTTTTGAATAAATAACGACCGTAGGTAGACTCTGCCTACGGTTTTTTTTAATTGATCCGAGGAAAGGAACGTATGAATGTCATGGAAGAACTAAAATTACAGCCATCGGAGCGGGTGGATGATCTATTAACGCATGAACTTCGAATCATCCAGAGTGATGAAGTATTCAGCTTCTCGATGGATGCTGTCTTATTAGCGCGGTTCGCCTCGATTCCGAAACGGGGGCGTATTCTTGACTTGTGTACAGGCAATGGTGTCGTTCCACTCATTCTCTCTACACGGACAGAAGCACAGATTGATGGGGTGGAAATTCAATCCCGTCTGCATGATATGGCCAGTCGAAGTGTTAAAATGAATGGGCTGGAGGAGAGAATTCGCATCGTTCAAGGGGATTTGAAGACGTATTATCAAGAAGTTGGATATGAAGTCTACGATGCCATTACGGTTAATCCGCCTTATATGAAGATGCTAACGGGGGAGCATAAGCTCAATAGTCATCAAGCGATGGCCAGACATGAACTTGGGTGTACGCTAGAGGATGTCATTATCGCGTGCAAGCGGTTGATTCGTACAGGTGGTAAGGTGTCGATGGTTCACAGGCCGTCTAGACTTGGCGAAATCGTGAGTATGATGCGGGAGCATAAGCTTGAACCGAAGCGGATACGTTTTGTACATTCACGAATCGACCAAGAAGCGAATATGGTGCTCATCGAAGCGATTCGTGATGGCAAACCAGACCTTCGGTTATTACCACCACTCATTGTCTATAATGAGAACAGTGAATATTGCGAAGAGTTATTGCAAATCTATTATGGGCCTAAAGTGGGGAGAGACAAATGACTTGGAATTTACAGAAAAGCTTTCAGAGAGGATCTGAACCGCAAGCAGGTACATTATATTTGGTGGCAACGCCAATTGGTAACTTGGAAGATATGACGTATCGTGCCGTACGCACGCTGCAAGAGGTCGATGTGATTGCCGCAGAAGACACCCGTCAGAGCCGCAAGCTGCTCACGCACTTTGAGATTCCGTCCAAGACGTTATTCAGCTATCATGAGCATAACAAGCATGCCAGTGGTCCAGAGCTGATACGTTATTTAATAGAAGGAAAAAATATTGCCTTGGTCAGCGATGCCGGTCTACCCGCGATTTCAGATCCTGGGACGGATCTTGTAGCGTTGGCGATTGAGAACGGTATCTCGGTCGTACCGATACCAGGTGCCAATGCAGCGCTATCGGCTTTAATCGTATCGGGACTGCCTACAGAACGGTTTACCTTTGTCGGGTTCTTACCTCGGGATAAGAAGTCGGTTGAACAGGTCTTGGAATCTCTTCGTATGTCTGAAGGGACATTATTGTTCTATGAATCACCCCATCGTGTGTCGAAGACATTAGAGCATATGCACCGGGTACTCGGAAATCGCCGAATTGTGATGGCCAGAGAGCTGACGAAGAGATATGAAGAGTTCGCGCGTGGAACCATTGAAGAATGCATCGCATGGCTTGAGGAGCATCCGCCGCAAGGGGAATACTGTCTCGTGCTAGAGCCTTCCGATGGCTCGGCATCTGCCGATCAGACGGTTTGGTGGGAGTCCCTGTCAATTGAGGCGCATGTCGCGCATTATGAGGAGCGTAACGGGGGTAATCGGAAGGAAGCCATGAAACAAGCCGCCGCAGATCGCAATGTATCGAGAAGGGAAATTTATAACTCTCTCTTATAAATGGAGGGTTAGGATTAAGCTTTGTATTTAAATAAAGGTTCAAAATCGGCTTATCAGCATCAAGAAGGTTGATTGAAACTGAAGAAGGAGAAGCGGAGTTTAGGCAAAACCTAAATGAGCATCGGACTTCGAAGTTGAAAGCAAGATTCGACGTCGAAACAACCTCCCGAATCACATCATGATCATAAGCCGATTTTGAACTTCCATATATGGAGAAAAAAAATATACCTTCTGGGCAGGTTAGGCCGCGGAAGGTACCAAGGAGATATAAAAAGGTTAGAATTAATAAGTTTGGTAAATCTATTATATACTAATTTTTTTATTTTGTCACAGGTGTTGGGATATCTGATAAGCATTCGTGACAAATTATTTTTCCCTTAAAGTATGTAACGTTCTCGGCATTACCACAGAAAATACAGGCAGGCTCGTATTTTTTAAGCATAATACGCTCACCATCAACATAAATCTCAAGCGCGTCTTTTTCCCCAATGCCTAATGTGCGGCGCAGTTCAATCGGAATAACGACGCGACCCAACTCATCAACTTTTCTTACAATGCCCGTACTCTTCATCATTTTGTTATTGCTCCTCTCACCAATTAAAGAATCGACAAATGTCGACATAGTTCTATGTTTTTCATGAATATAATAGTACCAAGCATTCCCAAAATAGTCAACCTATAAAATCAATGATAGACCTAGCAATATATGGGCTGCTACTAATTGTAGATAAATAAAGGGAAGACAGGTTTTTGGGTCTGAAAGTCTACGAAAATGAATTGGAAAAATAAAACTGACACGATTCGACAAAATCTATAGTTGTACGACTTTATTCTAGTTCTATAGGGAGGGAAAGAAATATGTACAGTTTACAATTACAAGAAGAAAAGGTATTTAAAGACCCAGTACATAAATATATTCATGTGCAGGATCAGACCATTTGGGACTTGATCAATGCCAAAGAATTTCAGCGATTACGCCGCATACGGCAGTTAGGAACGTCTTATTTAACCTTTCACGGGGCGGAGCATAGCCGATTCTCGCACTCCTTGGGCGTGTATGAGATTACGCGCAGAATTATTTCGCAATTCGAACGAAGCGGGTATTCAGATTGGCCGCAGGAAGAGCGGCTGCTTGCGCTGTGTGCAGCGCTGCTTCATGATCTTGGCCATGGACCGTTCTCACATTCGATTGAAGAGGCGTTTCAGATGCATCATGAAGATTGGACTTGTCGAATCATTCGAGAGAACTCGGAAATCCATGAGGTTCTACGGCGAATATCTGATGACTTCCCTGAGCGGGTTGCATCTGTTATTCAGAAGACGTACGATAAACCTATTGTTGTTCACCTTGTATCCAGTGCACTCGATGCGGACCGTATGGACTATTTACTTCGAGATGCGTATTTTACCGGTGTGAATTACGGGACATTCGACATGGACCGCATTCTTCGGGTGTTAAGACCTTATCGGGGCCGCATTGTTGTGAAAGAGAGCGGTATGCATGCGATCGAGGATTATTTGATGTCGAGATACCAGATGTACTGGCAGGTTTATTTCCATCCTGTGACACGCAGCTCTGAGATCATCCTGCGACAAATTTTCAAACGGGCACAAGAATTGTATGACAAGGGGTATTCGTTCCAATTCATGCTGGAGCCATTGCCTTCTTTATTTGAAGGAAAAATTTCAATGGAGCAATATATACGCCTCGATGAGGCGTTGATTCAGACGGTATTTATGCAGTGGACACAGGAGCAAGATGAGATCCTTGCGGATCTGTGCGATCGGTTCATGGAGCGTAAATTATATAAATATGTCACGTTAGATCACTTGGATGATCAGCAAAAAGATAAGATACATGAGCAGTTCGTACATGCCGGGTTAAATCCAGCCTACGATCTGGAAATTGACTCGCCAACGGACTTATCCTATTCGATTTATCGCTCAGGAGAACATCCGATGGGCAAGCAGATTGTGCTCTTGAATCATCATGAACAGCTTCGGGAAATTTCCGAAGTATCCGAAATTGTGCGTTCAATCAGCGGCATTCGTAAAGGCAAATTCCGTTTGTATTTTCCTGAAAATAAACTACGCGCCGTTGCCCACCTGCTTGATCGAGAAATTTCTAAATTATTCGATATGCCAACGACATAATCAAGGACAAAAGATATCAAATTAAGACATTAGAAGGAGATTATGAACTGATGTTATTCGACACACATACGCATTTAGACGCAGTACAATTCGACGAAGATCGGGAGGAAGTCATTGCAAGAGCGCTGGAGCAAGGCGTTACGCAGATGATTAATATCGGGTTTAACCGTGAGACGATCCCGACAACCATGAAATTGGCGGAAAGCTATGATTTTATCTATGCTGCTGTAGGCTGGCACCCGCAAGACGCGATTACGATGCAGCCTGGTGACCTCGAGTGGATTGAAAAGTTATGTGCACATGAGAAGGTTGTTGCGATTGGTGAGATCGGACTGGACTACTACTGGGATACCTCACCAAAGGATGTGCAGCATCGCGTATTCCGTGAGCAAATTCGGTTAGCAAAGCGTCTTAATATGCCGATCGTTATTCATAATCGGGATGCGCACGAAGATGTCGTTCGCATTTTGCGCGAAGAGCATGCTGAGGAATGTGGAGGCGTAATGCACTGCTTCTCCGGCAGCTGGGAAATTGCCAAGCAATGCCTAGATTTGGGATTCTATATTTCATTTGGCGGCCCCCTTACTTTCAAGAATGCAAGGGTTCCTAAAGAGGTGCTCGCGAACGTTCCGAATGACCGATTTTTGATCGAAACAGACTCGCCATATTTGACGCCGCATCCCTATCGCGGGAAGCGAAATGAGACAGGTTATGTACGTCTTGTCGCGGAGGCAGCAGCGGAAATAAAAGGGCTAAATTTGGAAGAAGTTGCTAAAATTACGATGAAAAATGCCCAAGCCTGTTTCCGCTTAGGATGAAAAACGGTGAAAAACGCATGAAAAACTTAATAAACGGGTGAAATAGGTAGTTTTCATCTCAAAAATCGAAGAATATTACAAAATTTTAACCATTAATATCTAAAAATGAGTTTGATGCCTTCTTTACAAGCATGGAGCATTCAGAGTATGATTCAAATCAGAGTTTGAATATTGTTCCATCCATTTTGTATCGCTGAGTCTCCAAATTGGAGAGCGGGGGAACCGATATGGACCTTCTCAGGAGGGTTCGTAATTGATTTCTTAATGGGGTGAATAGAGGGCTTCTCGCCATGAGCGAGATAGCAATCTTAGGGCGACTCTCACGTCCGAATCCGACAGCTAACCTCGTAAGCGTGCAGGGAGAGGTACCCTCGTGCGGCCATCAACTATTGTTTCCAACAGGAAGCCACGAAAGAGACCCTCTTTACGCTAGGCTTCTTTTCTTTTGAATAAAGTTGAGTAGGACGTCATACTGTTACAGAACAGGAGGTGGGGGGACGTACCTAACAGAGGATGGTGTACAGCTGTCACATGTAGGTTGATGCGGCCGTTGTGCAAAAATACAGTATATAGTCTTCGTCAATTTATGATCATGCTTAACACCTGACGGCGGGACTATGAAGGAGGTCTGAAGACGTGGGCGTTTTCCAAACTGAGGAATCCCATGGTACACGATCATCCAGCATGTCTTTCGCATTGCGATGGATGCATGAAAACGTGCGTTTGATATCACTCGTGGCTCTACTGTCACTCGCGATGACTTTCATGTTAATGGTGGTGCTGAATGTTTACGCCAAGAAGGATATTTCTCTGGTCGTAGACGGACAACATATCCAGGTCGAAACGACAAACACAGTATTACAGCACCTACTGGATGAACAAGCTATACAAGTCGGCGCATACGACAAGCTGTCGATGCCGCTCCAATCGGAGCTTAAGGATGGTGACAGCGTTGAAATTTGGCGTGCGGTTCCCGTTCTTGTCACAGCAGATGGTCAGACAAAAAACTTGTTTACGACCGAAAAAACAGTCAAGGAAGTACTCGCAGCTGCGAATATACCATTATCTGAAGACGATAAAATTACACCTGCGCTGAATACACCGATTTCGAACAAACTGGATATTAAGATTACACGCGTCAGTACGAAGTTGGTAAATCGCGAAGTATCGATTCCTTTTGAATTCGTCAAAAAACCCGATGCAACGCTCCTGCAAGGCAAACAGAAGCTAATCCAAGACGGAAAGTCTGGACTTGTTGTTCAGAAGATTGAGAAGGTCTTCGAAGATGGCAAGTTGGTTTCAATCAAAATGGTTGATAAGGCCTATAAATCCAAGGCAACACACAAGATCGTTGCTTATGGTACAAAGAAACCTGAGGCTAAAGTCCGAACTTTGTCTGCTGGTGGGCCAGGGGTTGCGAAAATTCATAGCCTTGGTAAAGAAGTAAAATATGCAAAAGTGCTGAAAAATGTAACGTTAACCGCCTATTCTTCGGAAGAAGATGGCATTGGAACGCGGACGGCTTCAGGCACGACCGTAACCGAAGGGCGCACAATCGCTGTAGATAAGGACGTCATTCCGATTGGTTGGTGGGTATACATCGAAGGAGTCGGATTTAGACGAGCGGAAGATACAGGTGGCGCTATTAAGGGCAATAAGATTGACGTGTATATTCAATCCCTAAAGACAGCGAATAAATTCGGCCGTAAGAAGGGGCATACCGTCTATGTGATTGGACCGGTCAAACCGTCGGCGAGCTAATGAGGGTCGTAATTCTAGGCCATGCTTCATTTGCCAATCGTGTATTAATCATATAGTATTATCCATAACAATATGCCATGATAAGAAGAGGGAAACCTCTTCTTTTTGTATTTTGCGGAAGAAAAGAAAGGAAGCGGATTGTACATGATTAAGGAAGTCATCGTGGTCGAAGGGAAAGACGATACCACGGCCATTCGGCGGGCTGTAGAGGCCGATACGATCGAGACCGGGGGGTCTGCCATTAACAATGCGATATTAAAGCGTATTGCGCTGGCTCAGGAGCGTCGAGGCGTAATCATTCTGACAGATCCGGATCATGCCGGGGAACGTATTCGCAAGATTATATCGAATCGTATCCCGGGCTGCAAGCACGCTTTCTTGAAGGAAGCGGATGCCACCTACAAAGGGGACATCGGTGTAGAGAATGCATCGCCAGAAGCAATCCGGTATGCGCTGGATCATCTACGAACGGAATATGAGAAGAATGAACAGCTCATCGATTGGGGTGATCTGATGGATGCAGGACTAATTACCCATCCGAATGCAGCGAGTCGCAGAAGGGCGATGGGGGATATACTTGGGATTGGCATGTGCAACGGAAAGCAGTTCTATAAACGGTGCGGCATGTTCCAGATAAGCCGAGAAGAGTTCTTGGCCGCGTTAGAGCAAATTGAAAATGAAGGGCTGTAGAAATGATGAAAGAAATCAATTCAGCTGGGGCACGCATCGATATTGCGACGCCGAAGCGGACGAAAGATATTATTGGGAAACATGGATTTTCATTTAAGAAAAGTCTAGGTCAGAATTTTCTGATTGATATGAATATATTGAACAAAATTGTAGATGCTGCAGAACTTGATGAGACCATGGGGGCTCTTGAGATTGGACCTGGGATCGGAGCGCTGACAGAACGTCTTGCGCAGACGGCAGCGGAAGTGACAGCAGTAGAGATCGATACACGATTGATTCCGATTCTGGAAGAGGTACTTGCACCTTATCCGAATGTAGGCGTCGTTCATGGAGACGTGCTGAAAGTGGATTTGAAGCAAATTTTCGAGGAGCGGTTCTCTAAGGTAAGCAAAGTCAGTGTCGTGGCGAATCTTCCTTACTATGTTACGACGCCCATTCTTATGAAGCTACTCGAAGAACGTCTACCGCTGCAAAATATTGTGGTGATGATCCAGAAGGAAGTGGCGGACCGGATGGCTGCTCGCCCAGGTGGGAAAGATTACGGCAGTCTAAGTGTTGCAGTCCAATATTATTGCGAGCCAGAGCTGGTATGTACGGTACCGCATACGGTGTTCATTCCACAGCCGAACGTGGAGTCTGCTGTGATTAAGTTGAAGGTGCGGGATACACCGCCAGTTCATGTCGCAGACGAAGCCCATTTCTTCCAAGTGGTACAAGCCTCGTTCGCGCAGCGACGGAAGACGATTGCGAATAACTTGAAGGCAAGATTCTTCAATGAAGGCGGCCGTGAGGCACTGGAGGCCGCGTTACAGGAAGCGGGTATCGAACCTCAGCGCCGAGGCGAAACGCTAAGTATCGCTGAATTTGCGCGTCTTAGCGACGTATTGTTGGCAGCAGGACGGGTATAACCGCTAAAATCCGGTTGATTGCATGAAATCGATGCGGATTCGAACAGAAGATAGACACCAATCCATGGGCACCTCCATACGATAGACAGAAGAGGTGATTTGGGCCATGAAGCAAGGAGATCTTGTCGTTCGAAAATCGTATGGCGGAGACGTCACATTTCGCATCGAGGCATTTATGAAAGATTTAGTGATTATCAAGGGGATTGACTTTCGTCTATTGGCGGATGCTCCCACGAATGATTTGATGCCTGTAACCGAGGGGAAACCTCTACACTATAAAGAAGAGCAGGCGTTTATTCGTGCGAAGGAATCAACTCGGCTTCTGGAACAGCATAGACGCGTGCAGACCGAGCGGAACCAGGCAGATTTGAATCAGAAAATGATGAACCACCAACCTTACTTTGAAGTACCCGGCAAAGTGCTCCACTTGGACGGGGATCCGAATTATTTAAAGAAGAGTCTGGATTTGTACAATCAACTGCGGGTCCCAGCCGAAGGCCATTACGTGACAGAAGCAAACATGGCTGACGTCCTCTACCGACTGCTTCCTCGTGTAAAGCCGGATATCGTTGTCATTACCGGACATGACGGCGTCTATAGGCATTTGAAGAACCGTGATTTGTACAGCTTGTCCAGTTATAAGAACTCTCAGAATTTCGTGAATGCCATCAAAACGGCACGGCAATATGAACGGAATTTCGATGTGCTGAATATCGTTGCAGGGGCATGTCAGTCGCATTTCGAAGCACTGCTCCAAGCAGGTGCGAACTTCGCAAGCTCACCGGGACGTATTCTCATCCATGCGCTAGATCCCGTGTATGTTGCAGCGAAGGCATCTTTTACACCGATCCGGGAGACGATAAATATTGTGGAAGTTCTCTCCCAGACGATTACGGGAACCGACGGTATGGGTGGTATTGAGACGCGGGGAAGTTATCGAATCGGTCTTCCGAAACTTCGAGACTTAACTAATTTGGACATCGTTCCGTCGATTCCGTGAATAATTTTCGAAATTTAACAAATTTTCCGTTGACAACT